>OLSD01000035.1_pt1 | contig 128912 bp, 116 predicted proteins | sample 1672211 | NCBI WGS metagenome assembly OLSD01 (sample SAMEA3136659, study PRJEB25190) | human gut metagenome | reverse complement strand
AGGAACAGCGCGAATATGACCGCTATCTCTACAAAATCAGGCATCTTGTAGAGAATGCTTTTCTGTGGTTAAAACGCTGGAGGGGGATCGCTACGCGCTATGCGAAAAACTCTTCCTCTTTCCTTTCTGCTGTTCACATCAGATGCATCGCTATTTGGCTGGCTGTTTTGGCTTGATCTCAGGTAGACACTGTCTAGGGGAGCAGGCTCGATGCTTTTGTCAAGCCCCCATATAAGCAACGCCATGAAAACAAGAAAGATAATCAGCTGCCGAATTGCAATGGGACGCCTTCTGAGTTTCTTTTGGGCAGCATACTCGTTATATTCGCTGGAACGGTCAAAAATAGTAATTTGCGTCCCATCGGGAGCCTCGACAATCACCCGGCCCTTGCTGCAAACAACGTACCGGTAATCCGAAAGTGAAGGATATTTGTAGCGATATTCTTTAACCTCTTTTGGGGTGTCGTATACCGTCAAAGTCGTTTCATCATCTGTTCCTTCTATTTGCAAGCGTAGGCATGTATTTGCCAAGAACAATCAGCAGTATATGATCAGCAGATAGAGCATAGGAAGCCTTTGATAAAATGTAAGTAGATTTAATTTCATAGCCATATTGAAAGCCATCGTAGACATCCCATATCCACACCTGCATTGCATCATTGTATTTAACTGCGATCAGCAATGTAGTGTCAACAGCATCAACATCTATAATCTTGCCCATTTTAAGGTCTTCTTGGCTGTTCAGTGTTGTTACGTTGGTGATGTTTGCCAGTATTTCCGCTGATTTTTCCGGCGCAGCTGTTGAAAGCGGCAAGGTGCCCAAGCATACCTCCGCCTGCGCGGCAGGCAGAAGCAGGCAAAGAAGCACGACAAGCAACGATGCAAATGCTTTGAATCGCATAAAACCTCCTGTGCATGCGTCCTTAAACGAAACGTTGCATGTGCTGATTATAACCTTTTTTCATGCCAAAGGCAATCGCTGTATGCAGCGTGAGCGGGAAACTGGCGCGAAGATTGCCTGAGGGCAAGGCCACATCAAATATCATGCCTTTTGCTGATAGACGCGCAGCGCTGCATGAGCGCGGCAATAGCATTTGTATTGAGCGCCAGAGAGATAGTGGCGCAGCGATTGATCCAGTTGCCTGGAAAACTGAACGCGTATAAGATTTTCAGAGAAGGGCATGCGGTGAACCCGATGAACATATTGGGATGGCATCGGTTTTCGACCCAGGATAACCCAAAACTGCCTGCTGACGCTGAGTGTGTTATAGTCGATTTGAATATAGGCGATTTCATCATAGCGCATGTGAATGGGCTTGCGCAGCGGCGCGCGCAGCACCAGATGGTCGGCATAGAAGGTGATCCAACCATAATAATTGTAGGCGTTAAAAAAGCCGAGGAGGATACAGGGCAAATAGAAGCCGATCAAAACCGTGGGAACGCGCCAATCTTCACAAGAACGAATTATTTGGGGGATAAAATATAAATAAGGAACGCTGACCACAATGACCGCGAGCAGGTTAAGCGAGAATAAATACGGATTTGTCAGAAAACGGGATTTGATTTTGCCGTTGCTCATGCCTACGCCGCCTTTCATGGGTGCAAGGATTCGTGCGATCTGCTGTCCATATCATAGCATCTTATGGGGTGCAGCGCAAACGCTATTTTGTATTTTCTGGATTGCTTTATGCTTGGGAGCGTGATAGAATAAGGCGACGCTGCCGAAGAGCAGTTTTGGAGGTATGGCATTATGAAAGATAAAGCAACCAAAAGCAATGTCAAGAAACCGATTTTCAAGAAGTGGTGGTTTTGGGTAATTATTGTTGTTATTCTGGCCGCTATCTTTGGAAACACAGGAGCAAAGAACGGTGTTGAGGACGGAGCAAAAGACGCAATCAATTCAACGGAACAGCAAGCAACATCTGACAAATTCGTTGAAGATGTGAAAACCGCTATTTCTGGTGCTATTGACAGCGACAATGAAGCAATCACAGATATTGCGTTGAAAGACAAAGACTTGTGTGTAACAGTTGATTTGAGTAAAGCAGACCCCAACCCTCTTACAATAGAGGACTTGGCAATCTCTCGTACAAGTTCAATCACAGACGCTATACTTGAACTTACTGATTACGACAGTCAATGGAACACGATAACAGTTGATTTTGGAGATGTTGGCAAGGTCGTATGTGACAAAGACAGCATAAAAGAAAATGAAGCAGGTGGACGATACTTCCCATCAGAAAACTTTACATTAAAATAAATGGGGAAAGCAAAGAGAGCCTTGACAGGAACAACAACCAGTCAAGGCTTTTCTTTATACTATCGTAATACTAAACTTACGGCGTGATATGGTGTGATAGACCGGGTTAGGGAAAGTAGAAATCCCAAAAAGGTAATACGGGTATCACTTATGGAGAGTTATGGAGAGATAGGGCGAGTGCCTGTTAATCTTTTATGAACTCATGGTTAGATACGACTAACCAAAGACGCTGCACGAAATGGAGTGGGAACGATGCAGGTGAAATCGCTGGATGAAACCGCTATTTATGATATCGGCCATGCCTTTGGCTATTATGACGATGGCGTTGAGCCGGGGCTGATATCCATGTTTCCCAATCGGGAGGCCGCCGCGGCCTATATCTGCGGCTATGTGCGCATGACGCTGCGCGGCGGCTTTCTGCATGCCACCAGCGAACGGGGCGAGGGCTTTACCGCTTATCAACTGCCGGGCCAGAAAATCGGCCTGCGTGCTGACGCGCCGCTGATGAAGGCGCTGTTTAGGAATATGCGGCTTGGGGATATGCTGCGCGCGGGCAAGGCCATGGCTCGCAGCGGTGCTGGGCTGCACGATCAGATGAAGCGCGCCAAACAACCTCACATTTTTGTGGGCATGGTATGCGTGCGCGAAAAATATCAGGGGCAGGGCTATATGCGCCAGGTGATGGACATCGCCTTCGCCGAGGGTAACCGCCTGCACGTGCCGGTAATCCTGGAAACCGACGCACAATCCAAGTGCGATAAATATGTGCATCTGGGCATGCAGCTGGCCGGTAAGCGCAGCCTGGGAGCATATGGCGCGCTGTATGATTTGGTGAAGGAGCCAGAGTGATGCAGCAGAATAATCTGCGACGGGGGCAAATTTCTTTTTGTTCGTTGTGCAGAGACTTTTCGAATAATGCAGGATAGGGATTGATTATGCCAGCGCCTCCATGCTGTCAAACGAGATAGATAGCTCCCGGAGCGCATCGTCCTGACAAAGCAACAGCACGTTGAGCGTATAGGCATGATCTTCTGCAAAGATCTCCTGCGCAATCCAGCGCGCGCCATCCAGATCCCTGCATGTTTGCATATGCGCTCCATGAAAGACCAGGCGCTTGATCTTGGCGTATGCCGAGTGCGAATCCAGATCGAGGGTTAATTCATAGTGGTTCCAGAAATCCTCCCGGATGCGAATACGCCGGATGACGGCGTCGTGCAGGGAGAGACGAGACTTGAAAAATCAGGCAGCTTTTCAGCAATTGATTTTGCGTACGCTTCATATTCAGGCGCGTGGGGACAGCCGGAATAATACCATTGCTCTGTAAAAAATTTCATTTTGTACTCCACTGCGCATAGGTTTGATGGTTGCAGAACTGGCTGCGTTTCCCATGATTGCGGAATAACGTTCGCGTCTGGGCGATTCATCACATCGATAGAATGGCGATCCTCCATGAACAAAAACATGCCGCAATCCGAGCGGACGGCAAGTATTCTCCTGTATCCCACCAGATTGTACCAAATCTACTGGAAAGTGTCAAGAAAGGAAGAAGCCTGCTGCCGCTTTGCGTTCGCGTTATACAGGGCAGTTACTGCCTGCTATAACGGGAGCATATGCTTATTCCTGCATCGTTTTGTGCTGCCTGAGATCAATGCGGATGGTGGTGCCATGATCCACCTGCGATTCGGCGCTGACGCTATGCCCCAGGCGGGTCAGAATTTCGCGGCACAGGTACAGCCCCAAGCCGCTGGCCTTGCGGTGGCTGCGGCCATTGTAGCCGGTATAGCCCTTTTCAAACACGCGGGGCAGATCCTCGGGCGCGATGCCGATGCCCGTATCGCGGATGCACAGCACGCCCTCAGGCTCCATATAGATGCTGACGCTGCCCTGCGGGGTATATTTGAGAGCGTTGGATAGCACCTGCTCGACGACAAAGCCCAGCCATTTTTCATCGGTAATCACCGTGTAGTTCAGCATTTGATAGTTCAGCTGGATTTTGCGCTGGATAAACTCGCCCGCAAAGCGCCGTACCGCGGGACGGACGATATCGTCCAGCGCGCAGGAACGGATGACATAATCGCTGCTGTCGCTGCCCAGGCGCAGATAGGTAAGCGCCATCTGCACATATTGCTCCACGCGCCCCACCTCGCCCGTCAGGCGGCGGGACAGCGGGGTATCCTCGTTCTGCAGCGCCAGGCGAATGGCTGCGATGGGCGTTTTGATCTGATGCGCCCACACGGTGTAGTATTCTGTCATGTCGTGATAGCGCGCGTTCATATTGCTTTTCAGCTTTTGCCTGTCCGTGTGCAGCGCAAGCAGCAGCGCCTGATAGGCTTGCTCCTGCGGGCTTTGCGCGGCGGGCAGCTCATCCGGCAGGTCGGCGGGATGGTGCTGCATCAGGCTTAGCTCCTGGCAGACGGCGCGCGATTTGCGCAGAGAAAGCAGCAATATGATCCCGCCCGCCGCCGCGCACAGGGCCGCGGGGTACAAAACGGCCCCCAGCGGCAGGCCGTACAGCGCAAAGGAAACCGTAAAGATCAGGCAGCAGAACCCCCAAAAGAGCATGCCCCGGCGCTGGGCGCGCAGATACAGGCGAAAAAACCCTTTCATATTCTTATAGGACTCCTATCTTACTCCACCAGATAGCCCGCGCCCACGCGGGTGGTGATAAAGCCGTTCAGGCCGGCTGCGTCCAGCTTTTTGCGCAGCCGGTTTACGTTGACCGTCAGCGTGTTTTCATCCACAAAGCTGTCGGTTTCCCACAGGCGCTCCATCAGCCGTTCGCGGCTGACCACGCGCCCGCGCCCCTCCAGCAGGGTTAGCAGGATGCGGTATTCGTTCTTGGTCAGGGCAATCTTTTGCCCGTTATAGCGCAGCGTCTGATCGGCGGTATTGAGCGCCGCGCCGCGATGCGACAGCGTAGGCGCGGCCTGTGAAAAATCATACGCCCGGCGCAGCAGCGCCTGCACCTTGGCCATCAGCACGCGCTGATCAAAGGGCTTGGCGATAAAATCATCCGCGCCCATGTTCATGGCCATGACGATGTTCATGTTGTCCGCAGCGGAAGACAAAAAGATGAGGGGTACGCGCGATACGCGGCGAATTTCGCTGCACCAGTGATAGCCGTTAAAAAAGGGCAGGGAGATATCCATCAGCACCAGCTGCGGATCATAGGCGGTAAACTCGCCCAGCACATCGTGAAAATTGCGCACGCAGCGCACATCCAGCTCCCACATGGCTCCCTGCTCGCAGATGGCCTGAGCAATGCCGGAATCATCCTCCACCAGCAAAATACGGTACATCGCGCATGCCTCCCCAATAGCGACGGTTGATTTGTTTTATTCATTATAACATGGAAAAAACGTCTTGACAAACGTCTTGATTTTGCGTTGCCTGTGCTCCCTGGACAGCCACGGCAACGGCGCAATAAAAATGCGGGAAGTCGCTTTGCAACGGCTTCCCGCATTTTTGCTATTTTATTTTACCACGATGTTAAGCAAACGGCCAGGCACAAAGATGAACTTGACGATCTGCTTATCGCCCACGGCGGCCTTGACGGCCTCATGCTCTCGCAAAGTGTCGCCCTGCTCGCGAGTCAGGCTGGCGGGCACCATGATGCGGCCCTTGATTTTGCCGTTGACCTGAATGGCGATTTCCACCTCGTCCTTGACCAGCGCAGCGGGATCATAGGCGGGCCAGGGCTGGGTATAAATGGGCGTGCCGAAGCCCTGCAGCTGCCAGATTTCCTCGCATACATGCGGGGTCACAGGGGACAGAATCAGCAGCAGCGCCTTGTATTCGCCGCGCGTTACGCTGCCCTTGCGCACCATCTCGTTTACCAGCGTCATCATCTGGGCGATGGCGGTGTTGAACTTCAGGGTGTCAAAGTCCTCGGAGACCTTTTTGACGGTCAGGTGCACAGAGGCCTTCAGGTCGTCGCTCATACCCTCGTCGTCGGTCAGCATTTCCTGCAGACGCCATACGCGCTCGATGAACTTGCGGCAGCCGCGCGCGCCGGTGGTAGACCACGGAATGGCCTGGTCGAACGCGCCCATGAACATTTCATACATACGGAAGGCGTCCGCGCCGATCTGATCCACCACGTCGTCGGGGTTGATCACGTTGCCGCGTGCCTTGCTCATCTTCTGGCCGTCATCGCCCAGCACCATGCCGTGGCTGGTACGCTTCCTGTAGGGCTCGGCCACCGGGCACACGCCGATATCATGCAGGAACAGGTTCCAGAACCGGCTGTAGAGCAGGTGCAGGGTAGTGTGCTCCATGCCGCCGTTGTACCAGTCCACCGGCATCCAGTATTTCAGCGCCTCGGGCGAGGCCAGCGCCTCATCGTTGTGCGGATCGCAGTAGCGCAGGAAATACCAGCTGCTGCCGGCCCACTGGGGCATGGTGTCGGTTTCGCGCTTGGCGTCGCCGCCGCACTTGGGGCACTTGCAGTTGACCCAGTCGGTCATCTTGGCCAGGGGGGACTCGCCGGTCTCGGTAGGCTCGTAGTTTTCTACCTCAGGCAGCAGCAGGGGCAGATCCTTTTCATCCAGGGGCACCATGCCGCAGTGCGGGCAGTGCACAATCGGGATGGGCTCGCCCCAATAGCGCTGACGGGCGAACACCCAGTCGCGCAGCTTATAGTTGACCTTGCGCTGGCCAAAGCCATGCTCCTGCGCGTAGTCGATGGCAGCCTTCTTGGCCTCGGCCACGGACATGCCGTTGAGGAAGCCGGAGTTGACCATTGTGCCCGTCGCCACATCGGAATAGCAGGCTTCCTGCACGTCTTCGCCGCCGGAAACCACCTCAACGATGGGCAGGCCGAATTTCTTGGCAAAGTCCCAGTCGCGCTCGTCGTGGGCGGGCACGGCCATGATGGCGCCGGTGCCGTAGGTCATGAGCACATAGTCGCTCAGCCAGATGGGAATGGACTTGCCCGTCATGGGATTGACGGCGCGCAGGCCCTTGATTTCCACGCCCGTCTTATCCTTATTGATTTCGGTGCGCTCAAAATCGCTCTTGCGCTGGGCGGCGGCGCGGTAATCCATCAGCTCCTGATAGTTTTCAATGCGGTCGCGGTATTTTTCAATGCAGGGATGCTCGGGAGAAAGCACCATATAGGTAGCGCCGAACAGCGTGTCCGCGCGGGTGGTGAACACGCGGATTTTTTCATCCGTGCCTTCCAGGGCAAAGTCGATCTCCGCGCCCTCGCTGCGGCCGATCCAGTTGCGCTGGGACAGCTTTACGCGGTCGATAAAGTCCACGTCATCCAGCCCGTCCAGCAGCTTTTGCGCATAGGCGGTGATGCGCAGCATCCACTGGCTCTGCTGCTTGTGGATGACCGGGCTGCCGCAGCGCTCGCACACGCCCTCTACCACTTCTTCGTTGGCCAGCACGCACTTGCAGCCCGTGCACCAGTTGACGGGCATATTGGTCTTATAGGCCAGGCCATGCTTGAACATCTGCAGGAAAATCCACTGCGTCCACTTGTAATACTTGGGATCGGTGGTGTTGATCTCCCGGTCGTAATCAAAGGAGAAGCCCAGCATCTGCAGTTGCTCGCGGAAGTGATTGATATTGCGCTGGGTCACGATGGCGGGGTGGACATGATTCTTGATGGCAAAGTTCTCCGTCGGCAGGCCGAAAGCGTCCCAGCCGATGGGGTGCAGCACGTTGTAGCCCTCCATGCGCTTTTTGCGCGCCACGATATCCAGCGCCGTGTAGGGGCGGGGATGGCCGACGTGCAGGCCTACGCCCGAGGGATAGGGGAATTCGATCAGCGTGTAATACTTGGGCTTGGAGTAATCATTGGAAGCGGCGAAGGCCTTGTTGTCGGCCCAGATCTTCTGCCACTTTTTTTCAATCCCTTTGGGATCGTAGAGGGGAATCTGCTGCATGGAATGCCTCCTTCACATAAATCAAGCCGCCCCGTCCCTGCATAACAAAGACGAAACGGCTGTTCCGCGGTACCACTTTGATTGCGGCATATTGATGCCGCCGCTTGATGCGCTGTAACGGGCGCGCCCGTGCGGCCTACCGGAAAAATCCCCTCGGCACGCCGGCTCCAGAGCGAGCGGCCATCCCCGCGCCTCCGCCCTTTCACCCGCCGGGCGGCTCTCTAAACGCGCGCATGGACAGCGTTCTCCTTCATGACCGATATCATCGCCTATTATATGCAAAAATGGGCGATTTGTAAAGCATAAGTTTTGATTTTGGGGACGCGCCGCGCATCCGCGGCATAGGATGCACGGGAGGGATGCTTATGGCCGGATATGCGGATACGCCCCTGACGGGGGCGCACTTTGCCGCCTTTTGTGAAAAGATGGTCGGGCAGCCGTACTGGTACGGCGCTTGCTGCTATAAAGCCACCCAAAGCCTGCTGAGCAGCAAAAGCAAGCAATATCCCGGTTATTACACGGCGGGGCGCATGGATCAGTGCCAGCGCGATATCGCCGCGCGCGCGGTGGTGGCTGATTGCATCGGCGGCGCGAAGGGCTATGCCTGGACGAACGGCGGCGCGAGCATTCTGGCGGCGATCGGCACGGATGCGCCCATCCTGAGCAAGTACGGCGCTAACGGCTGCCCGGACAAGGGTGCTAACGGCATGTTTACCTATGCAAAAAGCAAGGGCTGCCCCTGGGGGCCGATTGCCACTCTGCCGGAAACGCTGGGACTGGCGCTGGGCAAGGATGGACATGTGGGCTACTATATCGGCAACGGCGAGCTGGTGGAGTGGCGCGGGTTTAATTATGGCTGCGTGCGCACGCGGGTGAGCCAGCGCGACTTTCAGTATTGGTATCAGCTGCCTTTCCTGCGCTATGAGGGTGGGAATATGCCCGCGCCTGATCCTGAACCTACGCCTGATCCCGATCCGCAGCCGGGCGACGGCACGCGCGCGCTGCTGTCCGCGGACAACGGAGGGGGCATCAACATCCGCCAGGGCAACGGGCTGAACTATGGCCGCCTGCGCCAGGTGCCTTCGGGCACCTATCTGCCCTATGTGGCCACGGCCGCCAATGGCTGGATCGCCGTGGTAACAGGCAGCGCGGTGGGCTGGGTGTCGGGAGAGTTTGCACGGGTGGTGTAACAAAATAGCATGACGGCATAGCCCGCTTGGAGGGAACTTCAAGCGGGCCGTTTGCGCGTGGAGGCGGCGATGAAGATAGCACAATCGAACTTGACATCCCATAGCGGTAAGTCTATAATAAGTATATGGATAAAAAGGATTTGATTCTGCGGGAAGCGGAGCGCCTGTTTTCCGAGAAGGGCTATTATGGCCTTGGCCTGACGGAGCTGCTGACGGCGTGCGATATCCCCAAGGGCAGCTTTTACTACTATTTCCCCAAGGGAAAGATGCAGCTTTTGCAGGAAACGCTGGAGTATGCCTATCGCCACATAGCGGAGGGGCTAAACTGGAGTCTTTCGCAGGGAGATACCGCCCTGGCGGCTTTTGAACGCATGCTGGGCTTCTTTGCCGCGGGCTTGCGCGAAAACAGGCATTTTGCCTCGCGCTTTGTGGCGATGATTGCCATTGGGTCGGTATACCTGGATCCGCAGATTCACCAAACCTGCAGCCAGATCTATCGGGATTGGCAGCAGCTTTACGTCGATCATCTTGTGCGCTTTGGCTATGAGGAGACGGTGAGCCGCCAGAAGGCGCAGGCGCTGTTTGCCCTGGTGCACGGCACGATGATCACTTCCTGGGTGAAGCAGGATCCTACCGATTTGGAGATGGCGCGCCAGGCGCTGCCTGCGATCCTTGGGGAACGCTGACGTACTTAGATACATCAAAGTAAAATGGCGGTCGGAATGATCCGGCCGCCATTGATTTTTGCTGAATTAACCGATAATCAGCCCAATGCCCAGGCGGGCAGCGCCGCACAGCAGCATCACCAGAATTGGGTTCCACTTGCGCCAGCGCAGCACGATGAAGGCGGCAACGGCCATCACCAGGCCGATTACATCCACCTCGCTCAGGGAGATAACGCCGCCCGGCCAGATCACCTGCCGCAGAATTTCCAGACCAGCCGAGGCAATCAGCGCTACCACGGCGGGGCGCAGACAGGTGAGCACATTTTGCAGCATGTCCATCTGCCGGTACTTGCGGTACAGATAGGCCAGCAGCGATACGATCAGGCACGAGGGCAGGATGCAGCCCATCGTGGCCACAATAGCTCCGGTAAAGCCTGCCAGTCGGTTGCCAACAAAGGTAGCGGCGTTTACCGCAATAGGGCCGGGGGTCATTTCGGCAATGGTCACCAGATCGGTAAACTCGCTCATGGTCAGCCAGCCGTGCAGTGATACCACCTGGCTGCGGATAAACGGCATGGCCGCGTAGCCGCCGCCGATGCTGAACATGCCTACCTGCATGAAGCTGAGAAACAGCTGCCACAGATTCGCCGTCATTTCGCGCCACCTCTTTTCCGGGCGGCCAGCGCGCTGATCACGCCCACCAGCGCCGTGGCCAGGATGATGTAGATCACGTTTACATCCAGCACAAAGGCCGCGATAAAGGCTGCGCCCAGGATGCACAGACGCAGGGCGGAATGGCTGTGAAACTCCTTGATGCCAAGGCCGCACACCACATCCAGAATAACCGCCGCTACGCCGGCCTGCATGCCGCGCAGCGCCTGCGAAACATACGGATTGCTGGCAAAGGCCGCATAGAAGATGGAAATCACCGTCAGGATGGCCATGGGCGGGATGATCGTGGCGATTACCGAGGTGAGCATGCCGGCAAAGCCGCCCACGCGCCAGCCCACCAGATTGGCGGCGTTCACGGCGATTGCGCCCGGCGAGGACTGCGCCATGGCCGCGATATCCAGCATTTCTTCTTCCGTCATCCAGTGCAGCTCATCCACGAACTTGCGCTTCATCAGGGTGACGATGACAAACCCGCCGCCAAAGGTGAAGGCGCTGATGTAAAGCATGCTGAAAAACAGCTTGACCAGCCGCCTGGCGGCGGGCTTTTTCTGTTCAGATTCCATTTTTTTCCCCTCCTGCGGGGTATTATAGCGCTTGATTTATAATATGTAAAATGCTATTATTTTATTGAATGCATATCATTATGATTATGAATTGGAGAACGCCATGACCATCCGCCACATGAAGATCTTCGTCAGCGTTTATCAGGCGCAGAGCATCACCCGCGCCGCGGAGCAGCTGCACATGACCCAGCCCGCCGTCAGCCGCGCTATTCAGGAATTGGAGCATTATTACGGCGTGTGCCTGTTTGAGCGCATCGGCCGCCGTATTTGCAGCACTGAGAGCGCGGCGCGGCTGTATGCCCAGGCGCTGCACATCATTGAAACGCTGGACAGCATGGAAAAGGGGCTGCGCGATTGGGATGAGTTTGGCGTGCTGCGCGTGGGCGCGACGATCACGCTGGGCAATTTCCTTCTGCCTGAGCTGGCAGCGCGCTTTCAGCAGCGGCACCCGCATTTGCAGCTTCGCGCGGTGGTATCCAACGGCGCTCAGCTATCCCAGCATCTATTGGAAAACACCATCGATCTGGCGCTGATCGAGGGCAGCATCCTGCTGCCGCAGCTGGTCAGCGAGCCGTTTTCGGGCGATCACCTGCAATTGATCCTGCCGCCGGGGCATCCGCTGAGTGAACGAAAAAGCCTGAGCTTGGAGGAGCTGGCCGAGGAGCCGTTTTTGCTGCGTGAGCGTGGCAGTGCCGGACGCGAGTTTCTGGATCACGTGTTCGCCGCGCATCAGCTGCCGCTGACTCCTTTGTGGGAGAGCGCCAGCACGCAGGCCATCATCAAGGCTGTAGGCGCAGGGCTGGGGGTATCCTTCCTGCCTGAAAAACTGGTTAGCCAGGCCATCGCGGAGGGCAGCGTGCGCACCGTGCCCATCGAGAACGAGCCCTTTTGCCGCACGCACCATATCGTCTATCACCGGCACAAATTTCTCACCCAGTCCGCACGGGAATTCATCGCCCTGTGCCATGAGATGGAGGCAAGCGCGGACGTAATGGAGCCATAAAAACAGGCTGCCAGCGTGTTGTCTGACAGCCTGAAGGAAAATGCTTTAGCGGCTAGCTTTACTTTTTGCGCACAGGGCAGCATACCTCGGTGACGAACTCCTGCGGGTTCTTGGTTTCGTGGGGGCTGATGTGGTAGCTGTTAAACAATGGCCGTCGGGCTCATAGCCGTTATCGTTCACCCAGGCGGCGACGGCGGCCATCGCGCTGTCCATCTGGTCATAGCCGCCCTTAAAGGTGCAGCTGGCCACGGTCACGGCGAGCTTGAGCAGGCCGATCTCATCATAGTGGCGCAGCATTCTGACGCTGACCCTGGACAGCTTTGAAAATTCTCCGATTTTCAGCATCTTATCCTCCCGGAATCCGGTTTTTTGAGCTTACGTCTATCCTACTGCCTGCCATTATGTGAGAGTCAACAGGGATATTTGAGAAAATTCAATCAAAGCAGTTTTAGCGCCGCTTCCGCCTGCCGCAGGGTATCCTCGGGCGTGGAGGCGCCGTTTGTCGTAAGGCAAGTATAGCCCTGCTTTTGAGCCTGGGCGCAGATTTCCCGTGACAGCAAGGCGTTGCGCGCCATCCAGCGGTCGAAGGTTTGCTCCGGATCGGGCGTTTGCGCCAACAGCTGCGCCACCCAGGGGCGCTCACGATAGCGCGCCCGCTGAAAGGCAGGCTCGGGAATCAGACAGATATAATGCCTGCTATCCACGCCTGCCCTGCGCATCAGCTCAGGCAGAAAGCCCGCGCCTTCGGCCAGGATGGGCGCGCCCGGCCCCATCGCGCGCAGCTCCCGCAGGGCATAAGGAAAGAGCTGGTGATAAATCTCCAGCTCCTGCTTGCATTGCTGGCAGGGCGGCAGCGCGTCGATATCCTGCGGCGCGGCGATTGCAGCCGCGCGCAGCAGCGCGTTGCCCTCCAGCATGCCCAGATGGGTATAGCGTTCCAGGTTTTTATCCAGTTCAAAGGCGCGAAAACCATGCCGCGCGCAGATTGCACGCGCGGCGGTGGACTTGCCCCCGCAGGGCGCGCCGCCGATAAAGTAGATTTCCGGCCCGTTTGCCATGGTTACAGATCCTGCCGAATGGGGATGGTGCGCTCCTCGTCTGCTGAGCGAATAGCGGCGAACACCACGCGCATGGCGTGAATGATTTCCTCCACATCCAGACAGGAGGGGCGGCCTTCCAGCACCGCATCCACAAACTCGTTGATTACGCCTGTGTTGCGGCGTTTGCCCGCCTTTTGCTCGGCGTTGGTGGTGATGCGGTCGGTGGCATAGCGTTCCACCCGGCCGTCGCGGTATTCGATAATCAGGCTATATACGGGATCGGTATACAGCTTCATCACGCCCTGGGTGCCGTAGAGCACGGTGGAGTTATCCTCTGAGCCGTAGAAAGTCCAGCTGGCGTGGGCCGCGCCCAACGCGCCGCCCGCCGTGCGCAGGATGAACATGGCGTTGTCATCCACCTGAATGGGCGTGCCGCCGGGGGTCTTTTTATCCAGCGTGGCCAGAAAAGCCGAAGCCTGGGTGATGACGTCGCCCGTGAGGTAATTGTACAGATCGATTTTATGAATGCCAAGATCAGCCGCCACGCCCAGCACGGCGCTGCTCTTGTGGAAGAACCAGGGATTGGGCTGCCCTGTCCAGCCCTCCGGGCCGCCATGGCCAAAGGTGGTGTGGAAGGTCAGGATCTTGCCGATTGCGCCCTCAGAGATCAGGCGTTTGGCTTCGCGATGGGCGGGGGTCATGCGCTGATTATGCCCCACCAGCAGGCGCATGCCTGTGCGGCGGGAGGCCATCAGCATATCCTCGCAGTCCTGCGCGGACACGGCCAGCGGCTTTTCGCACAGCACATGCTTGCCGCGCTCCATGGCCATGATGGCCGAGCGGCGGTGATCGGTATTGGCGCTGCATACGCTGACCGCGTCGATATCCGCATCCAGCAGCGCTTCCACGCTGTCAAAGGCTTTGCCGCCGTATTGCTTGGCCATGGCCTGCGCGCGGGCGGGATCTACATCATAGAAGCCCGCAATCTGGCAGCGAGGGTTTTCGCTGTATTCCGGCGCGTGGCGCACGCGGCAGATTTGCCCACAGCCGATAATGCCTACACGTAGGGTATCCATATGCAGTCCTCCTTGGAGCAGAAATTATTTTTCCTTGCGCTGCAGCAGCACGGCCACAATCACGATGGCGCCCTTGAAGGCCTCGCGCAGGAAGGGCGGAACACCCATCAGATTGAGCAGGTTGTTCATCACGGCGATAATCAGCATGCCCAGCACCGTGCCGCCGATGGAGCCCTTGCCGCCCGACATGCTGGTGCCGCCCACAACGACGGCGGCAATCGCGTCCATCTCATAGCCGCTGCCGGCGTTGGCATAGTCCATGGAGCCGATGCGCGCCACCTGGATCACCGCCGTAACGGCCACCAGCGCGCCCATCAGGATGTAGATCCAGGTTTTTACCCGCTCCACATGGATGCCCGACAGCCGCGCCGTGCGCTCGTTGGAGCCGATGGCGTAAATCCTGCGGCCAAAGGGCGTGTGGCGGGATACAATGTGCAGCACCAGCGCCAGCACCAGCCAGTACAGGATGGGCAGGATGGTTTCGCCGCCGATCTTGGTGTTGGCGATGGCCAGAAAGCCCGCGGGCACCTTGACGCCCACCTTCTGCATGCACTGCTGGGTGACACTGCGGCAGATTTTCATCATGCCCAGGGTGACAATGAAGGGTGGCAGCTTGCGATAGGCAATCAGCGAGCCGTTGATCACGCCGACCAGGGAACCCACGACCAGCGCGGCGGCGATGCCGATGACATACGCCCATGGACCCGTAATGCCAACCGAGGTCAGCAGGCCGGTGGGGTAGCCGTTGATGATCACCATCAGCACCGCGCCCACGGCCGTCATGGTGGAGCCGACCGCCAGATCGATGCCGCCAGAGATGATGACGAACGTCATGCCCAGCGCCACGATGCCCACGCCCGCGTTGTTGCGCAGGATGTTAATCCAGTTTTTGCCCCAGCGTTGCAGCCACGCGCCAAAGCTGGCGTCCCGGAAGCCCAGCGCCACGGTTTGCAGGATGACCATCAGCACCAGCACGCAGCCGGTGGAAAAAATGGGGCTGCTCTTCCATTTGCGAATAAACCATTGGATGAAATTCTCTTTTTTAGCCGTCTGTGCCATTTCTTTCGCTCCTTACTCAGCTGCCGGTTGCCAGGCGCATCATTTCCTGTTCATTCATGGTATCGCCGCTGACCTGTGCGCGCACGTCGCCGTGATACATCACCAGCGCGCGGTCGCACACGCGGATAATCTCCTGCGCCTCATTGGACAGCACAGCCACCGCCACGCCCGCGTCCGCCAGCCTCAGGATGATGTCGTATATCTCTTCCTTCGCGCCCACGTCCACGCCCTGGGTGGGATTATCCAGAATCAGCAATTTGGGATGGGCGCTGAGCCATTTGGCCAGCACTACCTTCTGCTGGTTGCCGCCCGACAGGCTGCCGATGGGATCGGCCGGGTTCTCCATCTTGATTTTCAGCCCCTGCCGCTGCTTATCAAACGCAGCCAGCTCGGCCCGGCGGTCGATCAGCCCGCAGCGCGCCAGCTGCCGCCAGATCACGATGGAGCCGTTTTCCAGGATATCCATGTCCTTGATGATGCCGTTTTCCTTGCGGTTGCGGGGCAGATAGCCGATGCCCAGCGCCAATGCCTGCGGGGTGGAGTGAATCACGACTGGCTTGCCCTCCACCAGGATGCGTCCGCCGTAATGCCCCATATCGCCAAACACGGTGCGGAACAGCTCGCTTCGGCCATCGCCTAACAGGCCCGTCACGCCCAGCACCTCGCCCGCGTGAATGCTCAGCGATACGTTGCGATAATAGGGTTCCAGCGTCAGGCTTTCCAGGCGCAGCACTTCCACGCCCAGCTGAGCATTGCGCGTGCGTGCCTGCGTGCGTACCTCGTGGCCAACCATGTCGCGCGCCAGGTTTTCCACGCTGGTATCGCGCACCAGGCCCTCGGCCACCACTGCGCCGTCGCGCAGCACGGTATAGCGATCGCAAATCTGCATGACTTCGCGCAGCTTATGCGAGATAAAAACAACGCCGACCTTTTGCTGCCTGAGGGTACGCAGCATTTGAAAAACGCGCTCTATCTCCGGATCGGTCAGGGAAGTGGTGGGCTCATCCATGATAATGATGGAGGCCTTCATCATCAGAGCGCGTGAAATCTCTACAATTTGCTTATAGGAGGCGTCCAGCGCGGACACCATGGCAAGCGGATCGATATCCAGCGACATGCTTTCAAACAGCTCGCGCGTGCGGGCAATCATGGCCTTATGATCCAGCAGGCCGCTTTTCTTTTTGATTTCGCGGCCGATAAACATGTTTTCATACACGGGCAGATCGTTGATCAGGTTCAGCTCCTGATGGATAAACGCGATGCCCGCATCCAGCGACTGCGAGGGATTATGAAACTGCACGGGCGCGCCGTCCAGCGCAATCGTGCCCTGATCGGGCTGCAAAACGCCGCCCAGGATATTCATCAGCGTGCTTTTGCCCGCGCCGTTTTCACCCAGCAGGGCGCAGATTTCGCCCTCGCTCAGATGAAAATCCACGGACTTGAGCACGTCGTTTGCCCCGAAGGATTTGTAGATGCCGCGCATGGAAAGATTCATGGGGTCACATCCGTTCTGCGTATCCTTAATGTTTTTATTGCTATCCTATAAATCGGCTGAAAGGGCCATGGCAAGCCATGGCCCTTTTGAGCGTTAGGTTCTATTAATAGATGGTGTTGTTGGGATCGATGTATTCATCCGCATTGGTGGCATCCACGATCTGAGAGGGGATCACCTTCACATGCTCGACTTCTTCGCCGCCCAGCACGGCAACCGCCACGTCCAGGCAGTCCTTGATCATCAGGGGGCTGTACAGCGCGGAGCAGGCAGCGATCTGATCCTTATTGGCCACGATGGCATTGAAGTAATCCTGGCAGCCGCCACCGCCGGTGATGGCTTTGATTTCCGTGCGGCCAGCATCTTCCATGGCCTTCAGCGCGCCCAGAGAGGTTTCGTCATCCAGGGAGAACACGGCATCGATCTTGGCATTGGCAGTCAGCACGTCGGCCATAACCGTCATACCATCCTGAATGGTGAAATTCGGGTTCGCATATTCAACGATCTTAACGTTAGGGGCAATTTCCTTCATGGTTTCGGTGAAGCCCTTCATGCGCAGTTCGTTTACGGAGCCAGCGGTGGGAACGGGCATAGCTACAACCAGACCCTCGGTGCCGATCTTTTCCACGATGTATTTTGCACCGGCAACGCCCATGGACTCGTTATCGCCAGTTACCTTATAGATGCCCTCGGCCGCGATGTCCATATCGAAAGCCACGCACACGATGCCCTGAGCAATCGCGTTCTGAACGGGCACTTCCATGCCTTCCCACTGAGGAGCGATGACCAGTGCCTGCGCGCCCCACAGGATCATTTCGTCGATCTGGGTGGTCATTTCTTCAGCGTTGCTGGAGGTGGACAGTTTGTACTCGATCGTGCCAGCTTCGGCCAGCTGCTTGGCATGCTGTTCGGCAAAGTAGGTGATGCCGGCAACCCAGCCGTGCGTAGCGGCGGGGGTCAGGATGCCCACCTTGTAGGTGGTCTTTTCCGCGGAGGCCACGCATACCAGGGACAGGGACATCATCACGGCCAGCGCCAAAGCGATGATCTTCTTCATGATAGAATCCTCCTTGTTCGTTTGACGGCATTCCTTGCCGCCTTCGGATAAAGTTATTATAGCAAAATTTTCAGGCCATTTCAACGGCTCGACGATATAAAAGCGCAATTTGGCATAAATTTATCCTTTTTCGTCATCCGTGTTCGGATGGAACTGTGAGGAAAACAAGTGAATGCGCGGCATGAAGCCCTGCATAGATTTCCGAGTCTCCCTCATCACCGCCTGCGGCGGAGGCTTCCCCTTGATGAGAAGCCTTTGGTGCAACGCGTTCATGCGTGCGCTGCCAAGGGCCTTACACTCTGCCGCTTTCCTCGCACAGCGCGCGCATGCGGGCGGCAAGCTCGGCTGAAAAGTCGCTGCTCAGCGCGCGATAACGCCAGTTCTTTTCGCCCACCGTGCCGGGCGTGTTCATGCGCGCAGCGGAATCCAGGCCTAAATAGTCCTGCATCGGGGCCATGGCGATGTTGGCGCGGCTGTCGAACACTGCCTTGATCATGCGCCATACCACCGTGCTGTCATCCACCTCGCCCAGCGCTTCGCGCAGGTTGCGGCGGGTTTGATCGCTGCAGGCGCGCCACCAGCCCAGCGACGTATCGTTATCGTGCGTGCCGGTATAGGCGGCGCAGTTGGGCTGATACAGCTGCGGCTGATGCGAATTGTCCCCGCCGCCGCCGTCATAGGCGAATTGCAGCACCTTCATGCCGGGATAGCCGCAGAAGGCCAGCAGATTGCGAACGCGGTCATTCACCGCGCCCAGATCTTCGGCCACCACGTTCAATTCGGGCACCTTTTTCTTGACCGCCGCAAAGAACGCCTTGCCGGGACCGATTACCCATTTGCCGTTGCGGGCGGTCTTTTCGCCGGCCTTGACGGAATAATAATTAGCAAAGCCGATAAAATGGTCGATGCGCACGCTATCGTACAGCTGCGCCATGGCGCGCAGGCGATCCATCCAGAAGCCGTAGCCATGCAGGCGCAGATAGTGCCAGCGGTACAGGGGATTGCCCCAAAGCTGGCCGTCCTCGCTGAAGTAATCGGGCGGTACGCCCGCCACGCGCTTGGGGCGGCGCTCGCAGTTGAGCTGGAAGAACTTGGCGTTGGCCCATACGTCCGAGGAATCCTCGGCCACATAGATGGGCATGTCGCCCAGGATCATGATCCCGCGCTCGTTGGCGTAGCGGCGCAGGCGCATCCATTGATCGCGGAACAGGAACTGCAGGAACATGTAGTAGCGCACATCCTCGCGCAGCTCCTGCTCGTAGCGGTTCATGGCTTCGGGGCGGCGCATGCGGATGTCCTCGTCGGGCCACTGCATCCAGGATACCTGGTTGAACTTTTGCTTGATTGCCATGAACAGCGCGTAATCGCGCAGCCAGGGCCACTGCTTCTGCCATACCTCAAACGCGCCGTCGCTGAGCAGGCGATCGCGGCTATGCTGATAGGCACGGCGCAGCCAGGGTTCCTTTTCGGCGCGCAGGGTTTCAAAATCCGCCCGGCCGGTCTCAGCATGCGGCGCAGGCTGATAATCGGGCAGATAGCCGTCCTTTTGCAGCAGGGCCAGGTCGATCATATAGGGATTGCCCGCCAGCGCGCAGGCGCTTTGATAGGGAGATTCGCCGTACCCGGTGGGGCCTACCGGCAGCACCTGCCAGATGCGCATGCCCGCGCTTTGCAGAAAATCCACAAAGCGATAGGCCGCTTCGCCCAGCGTGCCGGCGCACTCCGGCCCGGGCAGCGAGGTGATATGCAGCAGCACGCCGCCGCGGCGCACGTTTGTCTGTTCCATTGTTTGCAAAGCCTCCTTCGGAAACTTCCAGCATTCGTCCCTGTTATTTTATATGAAAAGTGCAAAGATGTAAAGAAAAATTGCAAAAAACGCGCGTAAGTGGTATGATATGCTTACACTTATCTGTGAATTTGGAAGGGGAATGAAACCGTGACCATTGAAACCTATCAGTGCCCGCAGTGCAGCGCCCCGCTTATATGGAAAAATGGCGAGCTTGTGTGCGAATCCTGCGGCGCAAGCTATAAAGAAGAGGATATGCGCGCCCTGTCGGAGGCCATGCAGGAAAACGCCGGGCAGTCCAGCCTGGACTGGAACAAGTGCCGCAACGCGCAGACCTTTACCGCGCAGGAGGAAAGCGCCCTGCAGGAATACAACTGCCTTGCCTGCGGCGCGGTGCTGGTCACCTCTGCCGCCACAGCGGCCACCAAGTGCGCCTATTGCGGCAACAATGCGCTGATCCCCAAACAGTTTTCGGGCGAACTGCGCCCTGATGCGATCCTGCCCTTTACCGTATCCCGCGAGGATGCGGAAAAGAAGCTGCGTGAGCATTTTCACGGCAAAAAGCTGCTGCCTGACGATTTTGTGCGTGCCTGCCGCGTGGAGGATGTAGAGGGTCTGTATGTGCCTTACTTCCTATTTAACTGTCAGGCTGACGCGCGCTGCACCTACCGTGCCGAGCGCGTCAACACCTACCGCCGGGGCGATTGGCAGATTACCGATACGCTGCACTTTTATGTGGAGCGCTGCGGCCGCGTCAGCTTTGACCGCGTGCCGGTGGACGCCTGCAAGCGCGTGGATGATACGCTGACGGAGGCCATCGAGCCCTTTGACTACGCCGCCTGCAAGCCCTTTGATCCCGGCTATCTGGCGGGCTATCAGGCGGATTGCCGCGATCAGGAAATGGATGAGTGCGTGCCCCGCGCCAACGAGCGCGTGACCAATGCGGCTACCGATGCCCTGCGCAGCACCGTGCACGGCTATTCCAGCGTGGTGAGCGACTGTACGCAGGTACGGCTGGATCAGGGCAAGGTGCGCTATGTGATGATGCCCGTATGGCTGCTGACCGTGCGCTATGGCGATCAGGCGTTTCCCTTTGCCATCAACGGGCAGACGGGTCGTCTGGCGGGCGAGCTGCCGGTGGATAAGCGCAAGTATCGCCGCCTGAAGCTGAGTTGGATGCTGGGCCTTGAAGTGGCGCTGGCGCTGCTCATTGCGTTCTTTCTGTAAGGGGGTGCGGGTATGAAAAAGAGGATTTTTGCGTTGCTGCTTTGCACCCTGCTGCTTTGCTGCGCCGCCGCGGCGGAGTTGAGCCGTGTGGCGGATCGCGCGGGGCTGTTGACGAGCGCGCAGGTATCGGCTCTGAACGACCGCTGCCGCGAACTGTCTGAAAAGTACGATCTGGATGTCATCATTGCCACCACCAACGATTCGCGCGGGATGGAGCTGGGCATGTACGCCGCCGATCTGGTGGACTACAACAGCTTCCGCAAGGATAACATCATCCTGGTCATCGCCATGGACCAGCGCAAGTATGTGTGCGTCACCACGGGGCGCGGCATCGATGCGTTCAGCGATCAGGCGCTCAATGCCATTTACGATGCGATGGAGAGCGACATGCGCGCGGGCCGTTACTATAGCGCGTGCAGCACATATCTGACCCGCAGCGAGGGCATTATCGACGCTTATGCAAACGGCAGCCCGGACAGCGTATATCAGTATTACGGCGAGGGTGACGATGTGGTGCAGGAGCCCGCCACCTTCTATGAGCGCCTGCAGATGGGCGCGCTGTTTGCGCTGATCCCGGCTATTTTGATTGGCTGGATCATCGCTGCCGCACAAAAGGGAAAGATGAAAACCGCCCGCAAGCGTGACTCGGCGGAGAACTATCTGACCGATATGAACCTGACCCGTGAGCGCGATATTTACCTGTATACGACCACCGTGCGCCATAAGATCGAAAACGATCCGCCCTCCTCCGGCGGCAGCAGCCACAGCACCTTTAGCAGCAGCAGCGGCTCCAGCCATGGCGGCGGTGGCAGCGGAAGAAGCTTCTGACGAGAAAGGGCGGACGAGGAGAAGACGTTACTTTCTTCAAAGAACCTGTGTTGTGGACGGAAAAGCTGCTGGAATAAAACTGGGAGTAGCCATGGCCACCCGCCCCGCCCCCGCGGCAGGTGGGCGGCAGTGCCGCCTGCCAGTTTTACCAGCTTGGCTTTTACGTCACACGCAGCTTTCTTTGCTTCTTGCTTGGGCTCCAAGAAAGAAGCGTCCCCTCGTTCCCTTTTCCGTTCACCCCCCATCCAATTCAACGGAGGTTGTTCATGTACCGCAGAATTCTTGCCCTGATATTGTCGCTTGCCCTGCTAATGCCCGGCCTTGCGCTGGCGGAGAGCCTGCCCTATGTGGAGGACTGCGCCCTGATGCCCGGCCAAAGCGTGGAGCTGCGCTACTTTCTGCCTGCCAGTGGGCGCGCATCGCTGCGCCTGACCACGCAGGGCGGCGCGGATGTGGCTGTCATCCTGTCCGAGCGCATGCTGCTGGGCGGGCTGCATGTGCTGACGCTGGACGGGCAGTTCTTTGCCGAGCCGCTGGCCGAGGGTGCGTATCGCCTGATCCTTACCTATGAGGGGCAGACGTATACCGCCGTGCTGACCGTCGGCCAGACTGCGCAGCCCCCGCAGACGACGCCTGCTGCGCCCGCGCCGACCGCCATGCCCGAGCCGACCGCCGCGCCCGAGCCGGCCTTTGCCGATCAAAGCGCCAGCATTACGCCCGCGCATCTGAGCAGCTATCATCCGCAGCATACGGGCTGCTACTGGTGCACGCCCATGGATATTACCGACGAGTCCGCTGTGTGGGCAATGCTGACCGCGCCCATTCAGGTGGTGGATGTGGGGCAGAAGGAGCAGGTTGTCCTGCGCGCCGAGCCCAGCGACAGCAGCGAGGGCATCGGCGTGGTGACGGGCGCATCTCAGGGCGTGCATGTGCTGGAAACCCGCAGCGACGGCTGGTCGCTGGTGGAAACGTATTCCAGCTCCTTCCATGATTCCAAGGTCAAGGCATGGAACGCCTTTGTAACCGGCTATATCCGCACCAACAAGCTGAAAACCTATAATGTGCGTACCGATTACGGCATGATCATTGACAAACTGACCCAGTCGCTGTATATCTTTAAGGATGGCAAGCTCTTTACCACCCTGGCCGTATCCACCGGGCTGTATAACGAGCGCCAGCCTTATAACGAAACGCGCTCGGGCGAGTTTGTGATCATCTCCCGCGTGGGCGATTTCAAATCCGATAACCTGGTGTGCGGCATGGGCCTGCGCTTTAACAGCGGCGATTTGCTGCACGAGGTGCCGCACGTCAAAAATGCCGACGGCACCAAGAACTATAAAAACTGTGAGCCCAAGCTGGGCTCCCGCGCCAGCCATGGCTGCGTGCGCGTGCAGCGGCTAAAAAACGCCGACGGTATCAACATGACCTGGGTGTGGAATAACATCAAGGTGGGCACAAAGCTGGTGATCTGGGAGGACTTTGCCGGCCGGCAGATGGAAATCCCCGCCGATGAAACGCCGCTGTATTACAATCCGGACGGCGGCTCCAGCTATCACAGCACGGCCAACTGCAAGGGCGTAAAGGACAAGTATCTGCCCCTGACGGCCTTTACCTATGGCGAGCTGGAAACGGGCGCGTTTGCCAAGCTGACTGCCTGCGCCTACTGCTTCCCGCCCCGCCGCCGCGCGGACATCGAAGAAATCAACCGCGTGCACGAAACGCAGTCCCCGGGCCTGATTTCGCTGCTGCTGGAAAGCAAGCAGTAAGCGGGAAAATGCCGGGCGCAGCCCTGTTTTGTATTCAATCTCCAATTCACTATAAGGAGCGAAAATCATGACCAACGCCTATTCCGTATCCCCGCAGCAGATTGTCAGCGACGCCGAGCGCTTCCTGCGCGCGCGCTATCATGTGGACTTTGCCAACGCGCATGATTTCCAGCTGCACGACGCCATTGCTCAGGCTGTGATGCTCTCCATCGCCCCCAAGTGGGCGCAGGATGAGCAGGATCTTCGCCAGCGCCGCCGCGCCTGCTATATCAGCGCGGAATATCTGATGGGTCGCCTGTGGCACAATAACCTGTGCTGCCTGGGCGTGTACAACGAGGTAGAAAAGCTGCTCAATCAGCAGGGCGCGCACCTGAGCGATATGGAGGATATCGAGGATGCGGCGCTGGGCAACGGCGGCCTGGGCCGCCTGGCTGCGTGCTATCTGGACGCCGCCGCCGCGCAGAATATCCCCCTGAGCGGCTATGGCCTGTACTATCGCTTTGGCCTGTTCAAGCAGTCCTTTGAGGATGGACGGCAGGTGGAAGCCCCCGACGATTGGACCAAGCATGGTGATCCCTGGTCGGTGCGCCGCGAGGATGAAAGCGTGATCGTGCGCTTTGCCAATTTCTCCGTGCGCGCCGTGCCCTATGATATGCCGGTGATCGGCCTGCGCGGGGTCATTCGCACGCTGCGCCTTTGGAGGGCCGAGCCGGTGGAGCCCATCGACATGCCTGCCTTTAACGACCAGAACTATGAAAAGGCCTCCCGTGAGGCGGTGCGCGCGGCGGATATTACCGCCTTGCTCTATCCGGGCGACAGCAAGCGCGCGGGCAAAACGCTGCGCCTGCGCCAGCAGTATCTGCTGTGCAGCGCCACGGTGCAGGATCTGCTGCGTCAGTGTCCCCAGCGCGAGCGCTTTGTCGAGCAGTTTGCTGTGCAGCTCAACGACACCCATCCCACCATGGCCGTGCCGGAGCTCATTCGCATCCTGACCAGCGAGGGCATGGACTTTGAGCAGGCGGCGGAGATCGCCTTCCGCGCCTTCTCCTTTACCAATCATACCGTGATGCCCGAGGCCCTGGAATGCTGGAGCGAAAGCCTGATGCGCGCCGTCGCGCCCGAGCTGATTCCCATCATCCGCCGCTTGGACGAGCGCCTGCGCGCGCAGGGGCATGAGGGCCTCTGCATTGTTGAAAACCACACCATTCACATGGCCAACCTGGCCGTTGCCTGCACGCACTGCACCAACGGCGTGGCTGAGCTGCACACCCATATTCTCAAGGAGCGCGTGTTTGTCGACTGGCACCGCGCCTATCCCGATCGACTGCAGAACGTGACCAACGGCATCACGCCCCGGCGCTGGCTGGGGGTGTGCAATCCCGAGCTGACCGCGCTGCTGAGCGACACGCTGGGCGGGGATGATTTCCTGACTGATCTTGCGCGTCTGGGCGCGCTGCGCGAGCATCTGGACGACGCGCTGATCGACCGCTTTATGGCCGTCAAGCGCCAGAAAAAGGCGCAGCTGCGCGCATATATCCGGGCGCACGAGGATGTGGATCTGCCTGAAAACTTCCTGTATGATGTGCAGGTAAAGCGCCTGCATGAGTACAAGCGTCAGTTGATGAACGCGCTGTCGCTGGTGGATCTGTATAACTGCCTGAAGGAGGACGAAGACTTCCGCGCGGCCTTCCCGCCCGTGGCGGTGATCTTCGGCGCGAAGGCGGCGGCCGGGTATGACCGCGCCAAGAGCATCATCTATTTCTGCAACAAGGTGGCCGAGCGCATCAACGGCGATCCCGAGGTAAACGACCGTCTGCGCGTGGTGTTTGTGCAAAACTACAATTGCTCCTATGCCGAGCGCATCATTCCCGCCGCCGACCTGAGCCAGCAGATTTCGCCCGCGGGCACCGAGGCCAGCGGCACCGGCAACATGAAGCTGATGCTCAACGGCGCAATCACCCTGGGCACGCTGGACGGCGCGAACATCGAAATCGCCCAGCAGGCCGGGCAGGAGAATGAATACATCTTCGGCGCGACCGCGCAGGAGATCGACGCGATCCGCGAAACCTACAACCCCAACGATATTTACCGCGCCAGCCCGCGCATCCGCCGGGCGGTGGACGCGCTGGTGGACGGCAGCATCTGTGAGCCGGATGCGGGCCTGACCGAGCTGTACGACGCGCTGCTCAAGGGCGCCAGCTGGCATCGCCCCGATCATCACTTCCTGCTGCTGGACTTTGCCGCCTATCAGGCTGCGCGCCTGCGCGCTTATATGGAATACAAGGACGAGCCGCGCGCGTTTGCCCGCAAGTGCCTGCTCAACATTGCCGGCGCGGGCCCCTTCAGCGCCGATCGTGCGGTGCGTCAGTACGCTGAAAATATCTGGCGCGTATAACCGTGCAATTGATTTTCACTTGATCTTTGCATGCTATGCTGAATTGAACAAGACCTGACATGCCGCCAAAGGGAGGGATTCTTCATGCTGTTTTCTATGGTTGCCATTGGCTCAACGGGTGATGTACGCCCGTATATCCTGCTGGGCCGCGAGCTGCAGCGCCGCGGGCATCAAACGCGGCTGATCGCATTCGCTCCCTTTGAGGAGGCGGCGCGCCAGGTGGGCATGGATTTTCTGCCGCTGCCGGGCAGCCTGCACCACTATATGGAAAGCCTGATGCGCCCGGGCAACATGGCCGTTACCTTCCTGCCGCAATTGCAGAAGGCCATTGCGGGCTGCAAGGATGCGCTGATGGATTCCATCCTGACGGGCAGCCAGGGGGCGGATGCGATCCTGTCCACCTTTAGCCTGTCGGCGGTGAACGCCGTGGCTGAAAAGCTGCACATTCCCTATATCCAGACATACTATTTCCCGCTGGATCCCAACGCTGATTTCCCGTTGCCGCTGTTCCCCCAGCTGCCGGGTAAGCGCTATGCCGGGGCGAGTTATCGTATCAGCTGGCTGGCCATCAACGCCTTTGAGCGCCACATGCTGGCCGATTGGCGCAAAGCACAGGGCATCGAGGCACCGCCGATCAAGAGCGAACCGATCCTGACGGTGGACGGGCATCGCGTGCCTGTGCTGTATGCCATCAGCCCCAAGCTTCTGGAGCGTCCGTCAGACTGGGACGACAATATCTACATGACGGGTTTCTGGCAGGAGGAAAATGAGCAGGCCGAGCCTGATCCCGAGCTGCAAGCCTTCCTGGATGCAGGCGACGCGCCGGTGTACATCGGCTTTGGCTCCATGGTGTCCAGCGATATGGAAAAGATTTTTGACAAGGTGGTTGCCGCCCTGCGCGAGACGGGGCTGCGCGCCATCGTGGACGGCGGCTGGAGCAGCGATATCCTGCCGGCTGAAAAGCTGCCCAACGTCTACTATCATACCGGCTATATCAATCATGGCTGGCTATTCCCGCGCATGCGCGCTGTGGTTCACCATGGCGGCGCGGGCACCACGGCTTCGGGTCTGCGCGCGGGCCGTCCCACGCTGATCATTCCCTTCTGCGGTGAGCAGGCGTTCTGGGGGCATCAGGTGTATCAGCGCGAGCTGGGGCCCAAGCCCATTCAGCGTTCGCTGCTGACTGCCAGCAAGCTGGCCGATGCGCTGCGTGATCTGTGCTGCGATGCGCGTTATGCGCAAAACGCCGCTCAGATGGGCGAGATGCTGCGCCAGGAGGATGGCGTGGGCTGCGCGGCGGATCTGATTGAAAGGCTGATCCGCGAGTGGTAACGGAAACCGAAGCATAAAAAACGGCTGACCGGGTGAAATCCGGTCAGCCGTTCTATATGTCTGCCGCGCTGCTCAGCCGCGTTCCAGCTTGGTGGTGTAGAGCAAGCCCATATCCCACAGCATGGAGCTGGACAGGTACTTATCGCGGATGTCGCGGGAGCCGATGAAGGCCTTTTCGGTATCCTGCCAGGTGACGTTGATATCCTCGGGCTGGGTGGGCATGCCCAGATCGCGCATCATGGCGGCGATGCTTTCGCAGGAGGGCAGCTCTTCATCGATGATGCGCAGGATGTCGTCCCAGTGCGCGATGATCTTGTCCAGGCGCTTGGCGTGACGGGAAGGATCGTTCTTGTGGAACACGGTGTGCTCCTGCAGGATGACGGTTTCGGCGGCCTTGCCAAAGATATCGCGGATCATGGCCTGCCACTGTTCGTCGGTGAAGGACTTGATAAAGTCCTCGGCTACCTTGCGGTCAGGATGCATCTTGCGGATCTGTTCATACAGCTTGAGCGTCAGCAGCGTGCCCACGCCCACCTGGATGCCGTGCAGCTCGTAGGGTGTGCCGCGGTCCAGCGCCATCATTTCCCACAGGTGGCTGAAGTAATGCTCCAGACCGCTGGCGGGGCGGGAGATGCCCGCGTAGCTCATCGCAACGCCGGAAAGCACCAGGCCCTCGACAGTGGCCTGCACGGCCTTTTCATCGCGGGTCTTGAGGCCGGGGGCGTTTTCAACGATCTTTTTCAGGGAGGCGCGCATCAGTTGGGCGATGTTTTCGCAGTAGTATTCGCCGGTGACCAGATTGGAGATGCGCCACTCGCAAATGGCGATGTACTTGGCCAGCATATCGCCGAAGCCCGCCCACAGCATGCGCATGGGGGCGTTCTTGATGATATCGATATCGCAGATGATCGCGCGGGGAGCGCCGTCATACAGGGACACCTTGATGCGCTCGCAGATCATGGAGGAGGAGTTGCTGGCATAGCCATCCATGGAGGGAGCGGTGCCCACGATCAGCTCTTTCACGCCCACCTTGTGGCTGAGCACCTTGCAGCAGTCGTTCACCACGCCCGAGCCGATGCCCATCACGCCGTCGCAGGTGACGTCATAGTGCATTACCAGCGAGCCCATGGCGTACTCGTCCGGCTCCACATGCTCAAAGGGGAAGCAATACAGGGTATATTCGATGCCGGCCTGCTTGAGCACGGGCTCCACAAAGGACCAGGCAGCCTTCTTGGTGTTTACATCGCAGACGATAAAGGGCTTGGTGCAGCCGATGGCCTTCAGGGCCTCGGGGATATGGCGGACGGCGCCGGGCTCGATGGCCAGATAATCCATCTTCATTTCATGATGGCGGCCGCACGCGCAGTCATGACCGCCCTTGGCGATCAGCGTATTCAGGGAAGCATCGGCGAAGTTAATCATTATCACTCACGTTCCTTTGCTGTAATTGAAGGTGAAATTTATCACCTTATCTATTGTATTCTCTTATACGTGCTTTGTCAATTGCTGTCACGAGGATTGAAGGATCATCGGCAAGAATTGCAGAAGTGAACAAAGTCAATCAAAAATGCATTGCAAAACATCGCCCGCCGCGCTATAATAAAGCTCAGACCAAAGCGCGGGGGAGGATGCGGGCATGTTTGAAGAGGAGCGTCATGAGCAAATTGTGCAGCTGCTGAAGGGCGGCCGCATGGTATCGGTGGGCGAAATTGCCAAGCAGCTGTTTGTCAGCGAGGCCACCGTGCGGCGCGATCTGACCGCTCTGGAGCGCGCGGGCGTGCTGCGGCGCGTATACGGCGGCGCGGTGCTGACCGGCGCAAACCGCGACGTGCCCCTGCTGATGCGTGAAACCGAGGCACAGGAGGCCAAGCAGCATATTGGCCGCATCGCCGCCGGATTGGTGGATGAAAACGATGTGATCATCCTGGATGCGTCCAGCACGGTGTACAGCATGATCCCATACTTGAAGGATTTTAAAAACGTGGTGGCTATCACCAGCGGCCTTAAAACCGCCCTGGCGCTGGGAGAAAGGCACATTAAAACGTATCTGACCGGCGGGCTGATGATTGATAACTCCTATTCCATGATCGGCGGGTACGCGCGGGATATGCTGGAGACGATCAACGCCGACGCGGTGTTCTTCTCCTGCCGGGGCGTATCGGCGGACGGGCGGATGACGGATTCCTCGGTGGAGGAATGCGAGCTGCGCAAGCTGATGTTTCGCCATGCCAAGCGGCGTGTGCTGATGGCTGCGCATAACAAGATTGGCCGCGATTATTTTTATGTGCAGGGGCATGTGAGCGAGATTGACGATATCGTCAGCGACGGCCCGCTGCCTGCTTGCTTCTCTCAGCCCGGCGCGGATGGCCGCGCGCCGCAAATTCACATCGGCTAATTGTTACAACTTTTTACATCTTTTTGGATTGACAGGCATAGAATATGCTGGTATAATGAAATTGATCCTTGCTTTTCCATAGATGGAAACCATGAATCCAGAAAGGTGTGAATAATGATGAAGCGCAAGTTCTTCTCTATCCTGGCTCTGGCTCTGATGCTGTCCCTGCTGGCCGGCGTTGCGCTGGCTGACAGAGCCTATCGATTCACCGATAATTACCCCCTCTATGTGGTGGATAGCTACAGCCCCAGCGGCTATTGCTACATGTACGACCGTCCCACCAGTACCTATGGCAACAACCTGGGCCGCTATAACAACGGCGAAACGCTGAAGGTGATCAGCACCAAAACCGGCAACGAGTTTTATCTGGTGGTGGATCGCAACAACCAGGTGGGTTATGTGAACGGCGAATGCCTGATTCCTTACGGCACCAGCCGCGATTACCCCGTGTATTATGTGGACAGCGTGCAGCCCCTGGGCTATTGCTACATGTATGACCGTCCGTCCAGCACTTACGGCGAAAACCTGGGCCGCTTCAATAACGGCGAGCGCTTTGAGGTGCTCAACTGGAATGCCGACCGCAACTATGCCTATGTCTACTCCCTGACCACTGGTCAGGTGGGCTATGTCAACAAGTCCGCCCTGGTCAAGGAGGGCGAGATGGCCTATCACCAGACCGCTACCATCACCAGCGAAATGGGCTATCTCTACCTGTATGATCGTCCGTCCAGCAGCTATGGCGAGAACCTGGGCCGCTATGAAAACGGCGAAAAGGTGTATATTCTCAAGTGGCGCTACAACAGCAACTATGCCAAGGTGAAGACCGAGGACGGCAAAACCGGCTATACCCAGATGAGCCGCCTGACGCTGAACTGAGCAAATGGCTGTTGACAGCCAGATAGATCTAAAATCATGATATGAAACGTGCCCCTTCCGGCGTGCTGGAGGGGGCACGTCTTTTTTCGAGGAAAACACTTTAGCGATGGCAGTGAAATCAATGCTTGCCAAGTAGATAACAAGCAAGGTGCAACGCATTATTCATGCACTGTATCATCATTATTATCCATGAAGAGGAAGTCAACGAGGGGCATCGCTTTTATCATCCAGCTATGTAAGCGAAACAGCAAGAGTTGCTTAGAAAAGAGCTTGTTACAGCTAATACGTTAATCAGCGGACAGCGTCTTTGAACTTTGCTTAGAGAGAAGATAGACAGTTGCGTATAGCATAGCTGCTGTAGATTGAGGTGAATGGTATGGTGTTTCAGACAAAAATACCGGGGGCAGTCTTTTTTAAGACTGCCCCCGGTTTGAATATTATTGCTTATTCAGCGGGGATGAAGGCGGGGATTTCGCCGGTGGACACAACGATACCGGATACATAACCGATGCCGCAGGCGTCCGCGTCAGCGTTGGAGCCCAGACGGTTGGTGCCGTGGATACCGCCGGTGACTTCGCCAGCCGCATACAGGCCGGGGATGACGTTGCCGTAGATGTCAACAACTTCAGTTCTGGTGTTGATCACCAGGCCGCCCATGGTGTGGTGGACGGAGGGGAACTGAGGCAGCGCATAGTAGGGGCCGTTTTCGATCTTAACCATGGTCTTGGCCATGACCTTGCCGAAGTCCGGATCCTTCATGCTGTCGATGTAGCTGTTGTGGGCGGCAACGGTGGCTTCCAGATTGGCAGCCTGCACGGCGGGATACTGACCCTTGATAGCGAAAGCGTTGATCTTGTCAGCCAGCTCAGCCAGGGTGTCAGCCTTCAGAACGCGGCCGCTGGCCACGCCTTCTTCGATTTCGTTATGATAGGCGAAGGGAGAAACCACGTCTTCGGTGAAGATGCAGTAGGTGGAGATGAAGCCAGAGTTGGCGGCAGCGTTGGCGCACACGTCGCGGCGGTCGCCTTCGTTGACGTAGCGGTTGCCCTGCCAGTCAACATAGATAACGCCGTAGGAGGGGCCGGTGAAGGGCCATACAGCATACTTATCCAGGACGCCGGTGTTCGGATCGGCCCAAGGATAACGCTGGATGTTGCTCATCTGGGTGGTGTTGGCGCCGATGGCCTGAGCCAGGTAGATGCCTTCGCCAGTGGAGGCAGCCTTGATGTTGGTGGTGGGCAGGTCAGCGTTCAGGTAGGGAACCTGGGTCTCGCGCATCTGAACGTTGGAGGAGAAGCCGCCGGTGGCAAGGATGACGCCCTTCTTGGCTTCGATGGTCTTGTAGCCGTCGGCAGTCGCCACGCGGATACCAACAACCTTGTTGGCCTCGTCGCGGGTGCGGTAGATTTCAACCATCTTGGTTTCCAGCTCGATGATGGCGCTGGTCTTCTTGAGGATTTCCAGCTGCAGGTTCGTGATGTCGGAACCAACCTGGTTCTCGGTCACGTAGGTGCGGTAGCCATAGTGTCCACCGGGACGGGCCAGGGTGTCGCGGATGACCAGACCGTTGTCCAGCAGGATGTTGAAGTATTCGGGAGAAGCGTAAACCATTTCGCGAACCAGCTTGATGTTGCTCATCTGGTCGCCGCCGTTCATGGTGTCTTCGATGTGCTTTTCAGCGGTATCGGGCACCAGGTCGAACTTCTTCTGCAGCTCGGCAGCCACCTTGGAGGTGTAGGAAGCGTACTGGCCGCCGTTGATGGCGGAGTTGCCGCCGGTGGTGGAGAGCTTCTCAACCAGCACAACGGAGGAGCCGTTTTCCACAGCGCCGTAAGCAGCCGCCAGACCGGCAAAACCGCCGCCGACGACGACTACGTCGTAGGACTCATCCCAGGTCGCGGGAACTTCGAAGGAACCCATGACGGGGAAGTAATCGGGAGCAACCACGGGAGCGGACTCCACGGGCTTGGAGAAGGCGGCGATGTCAGCGCCGGCAGCTTCCAGCGCGGCGGTCACAGCCTTGACAACGCCCTCGGAGGAGCGGGTGGCGCCGGAAACGGCGTCAACGGCGATGGACTGAGCCGCAACGATGGCAGCGGGCAGCTTTTCCAGCGCGGGCCAGCCGGGAGCGGTCTCATTGTGAGAGGTAACCTTGATGTCTTCAATCGCGGTCGCGCTGACGGTGACTTCGACAGTCAGGCCATCGAACATACCGGTAGCAACGCCGGTGTAGGTGCCCGGGGTCATATCCGCCATGGCAGCGGAGGAGACCAGCATAACCAGGCAGAGCACGAGGGCGAAGAGCTTGAAGTTCTTCATGGGTGTTCTCCTTTCGTTTTCCTATTTTCATAGGAGCGGTCAAATTACGATAATATTATATCGAAAACTTTTCTGCCCGGCGAACGAAAAGCGGAAACGAACCATTCGAAAAACCGAAATAATACATCTTTAGAACAATCTGGAAAGAGTATTCGCCCGACGCGGCGGCTCTTGTATTCCGCATCGCCATGTGATAGTATTAAATAGGAAAATATATCGAAAGCCTGCGGAGGAAATGATCATGAACAAGGCTGTGCAGATCAGAAAGGTACGAGCGGGCGACGAGCAGGCCCTTGCCTATGTGCAAACCGAAAGCTGGAAGGCGGCCTTTAAGAAAATCGTTCCTGCCGATTTGCTTTCAAAATGTACGCAGCTTGAGCGCGCCACCGCCATGTATAAGCGCCTTTTAGCGGAACAGAAGGGAAACGGCTATATGCTGGAACTGGATGGAAAACCGCACTGCATTGCCTGGTGGGATGCAGCCAGGGACGCGGACATGGCGGGGTTTGCCGAGCTAATCTGCATTCATTCGCTGAAAGCCGGCTGGCATCAGGGATACGGCAGTCTGATGATGCAGCAGATCCTTGCGGATGTGAAAAGCGCGGGCTATGCCAAAATCCTGCTTTGGGTGTTTGACAGCAATGTGCGCGCAATCAAATTTTACGAAGCGCATGGATTTGTCGCCAGCGGGAGAAAGAAGTCTGCTTTAGGCGCTGTGGAAGAAATGTATATCAAAGAGCTATAAGATTTCTTGCCCATCCTGCCATCATCAAATCGTCTGTGCTGGCGTGCGCGGATTGGGACGTTATATTGTCCCCGAGCCGCTGCGGCGAAAAAAAGCAAAAGGCGCGGCTTGGATGAAGTGCCGCGCCTTTTCTTTTATCGGTCTTTATTGCTCCGTATTCTGGTCTGCATTTTCGCGCATCAGGCTTTGGGCATAGATTGCGCTTTGCTGCACCATCGCCCGCAGCGCGCCCTTGAGCAGCTTTTCTTCGGGCCAGATAATTGTTTCCCAAGCCCAGATGGGCTCCTCCGCCAGATCCAGGCGAACCAGCTTGCCCGCGGCCTCGTAGCGCGCCAGGGCGTACTGCTGCAGCAGCGTCACCGCTTCATTGTGGCTTACCATATCCAGCACCAGCTCCAGGTTGCCCAGGAGCGATACCTCCCTGGGATGAATCCCCTGGTTTTTCAGCCGGCGCATCAGCTCCACAAACAGGCAGCAGCTATCGTGGGGATAGACAATCCGCGCCTTTTCAAGCTCCTGGCAGGTAAGCCCGGTGCGGTGCGCCAGGGGATGGTCGGGCGCTACTGCCAGATAAGCCGCTTCTTTATATAGGAACTTTTCCTTCAGGCCGGGCAGATGATCGTGCCCGATGCAGTAATAAAAGGCCACGTCCACCAGCCCGTTCTTTACAAAGGAGGGCATGTTGGCGTTGGGGCCGGTCATCATATCGATGCGAACGGCGGGATTCTTTTGAGAAAAGGTTTCCAGCAGCGTGCGCATGCCGCTGCGGGTGTTGATTTCGCACCCGCCCACGGATAGCGTGCCGTCGATCACGGCGTCCTCCACCATGTCGGCCGTCATCTGCTCATACTGTTCCAGAATTTTCTTGGCGTGCGCCAAAAAGCGTTCGCCCTCCGGGGTCAGGGCAAGCTGCCGGCCTTCCTTGGCCAGAAGCGACACGCCCATTTCCTCTTCCAGCAGCTGCACATGTTTAAACAGGGTAGATGGGGAGTATTGCAGGCTGCGGGCCGCCTTTTGATAGTTCAGCGTTTGCGCAAGCTTGACAAACGTTGTCAAATGCTTGGTATCCACCCTTATCCCCTCCTTTGTTGCCTATGGCTAATCGGGGCTCCAGTATCGATAAGATAAATATATATGATTGCCGCTCGAATTGCAAGGGCTTCGCGCTATATTTTTGGAAAATTGTGTTTTGAAAAAAGCCTTGACGCGTCCATTTGAATCAAGTAAAATTGTTATGATAAAAACCACCATGGAGGCTATCCGCTGCGATGAAGAAACTATTTGCCCTGCTGCTGGCGCTGCTGATGATGATTTTGCCCGCGATGGCGGAACAGCAAAAGCTGACCCCTGCCGATGAGCGCCTGACCGCCGCTGGCTATGTGTATATTGCCACCAGCAATCGTTCCGGCTGGTATCCGCTGCCGGAGGAGGGCGCGGACCCCTATGAGGTGACCATTCAGCAGAACGATGCGGATGGCAACGTATGTGAAAATGTGGTATGCATCACCCCGGAGGGCGCGTATATGCTGCGCTCCAACTGCGACAACCAGGACTGCATTGACCAAGGTATTGTGACCTTGGCAAACAAGGATACGCGCATCCTGAGCAACTGGATCGTATGCCTGCCGCACCAGGTAATCGTTGAACTGTACACGGCCCAGGAAGTGTTGGATATGATGCTGGCTTCCATCACTTCGTCTACCGCTGCGTCTGACAATACGGCTGAATAAGGAGGCCGTCCTTTGAGCAAGCGATCAAACCATGCCGGCGTATACAGCATCAGCCTGTGCGCGCTGCTGCTGTCCATGATGCTGATTGTCGGTTATGTGGAAAGCATGATCCCGCTGAACGTGGGAATTCCCGGCATTAAGCTGGGCATGAGCAACAGCGTGCTGATTTTTGCGGTGTACATGCTGGATATCCCTACGGCATTTATGCTGATGTCGCTCAAGGTGCTGCTCAGCGGCATCCTGTTTGCTGGCCCCACCACCATGATGTATGGTTTTGCCGGCGGCGTGCTGAGCCTTTTGTGCATGGCGCTGCTCAGCCGCATCAAGGGGCTGTCCATTCCGGTGGTCAGCATTGTGGGCGGCGTGATGCATAACGTGGGGCAGATCGGCATGTCCCTGCTGGTATTGCAGGTGCCGCCCATGAGCATGCTGGGCTATCTGGGCGTTCTGATGTGCGTGGGCGCCGTCTGCGGCTTGCTGACGGGCGTGTGCGCGAAGAGCGTGATGGCACACCTGAAGCATCTTTCCTGGCCGGGCGCTGCCAAGCATGGGCAGAGCAAGCCGGGCGTCTGGATTGCGGCGCTGGTGCTGCTGACTGCCATCGGCCTGGTATGCTGGAAAGCCGCCGCTCCGGCCGCGACCGAGCCGACCGACGTGACCATTGTATCGGATGTGCCCGCGCTGGAGGGGCTGCCAACGCTGCCCAGAGGAAATTGATATTCGCGACTGCCTGAATATAAAAATGAGGGATATGCGATCAAACGACCGCGTATCCTTCATTTTTGTGTACAATTACAAAAAAACGGAGCAGATGTTTTCTGCGGGGTACCGCCATTATGGCAGCTCGAAATAGTCTGCATCCTGCCAGATTTGAAAATAGAGCGTTCGGGCGTCCTGCTCCAATCCTTGCCTATACTCCGCGCGAAAGTGTGCGTCAGGCTGCCCCAAATGCGATTGCAGCGCTTGCGCTGTGTCAACCATTCGCCGCTCATCCGCGGTGAGCATATAGGAAAGCCCCAACTGCAGCAGCACTTTAGAAAGATGCAGGATTTCTTCGTAATCCTCAAACCAGAAGGCTGCGTCGATGCCGTTTAGCAGTTCAAGCGCCGCCATATCCTGAGCTTCAAGGCTCATCAGGGGATAATCCTGCACAATCTGATCAAGCTGCTGCTTGAACTGTCCATACAGAGCAGGGGACTGCGCCTTCAGCAGTACGCCGCACTGCACGCACTGCCACAGATAGCTGCTTTTCTGCACAAGATTCTCCTCGGCTTCATAAGCGGCCCGGAAGCAATCCCGCGCAGCCGCGTCCTCCCGCTTTTGCAGATAACATAGACCCATTTTGAAATGCGCCAGCGTTTCTTTGTAGCCGTGGAGCATGGCTTGCTCAAAATACGCCAGCGCTTCATTCGGCCTGCGCTGCAAATAGCAGGCGTTGCCAAGCGCGGCTTCGTTTTTCCAATGCGGAATGGTAGCAAGGTGCTGCGCCCTTTTCAGATAATATAGGATGGATGGCTGCTTTTTGATCGCCGCGTATTTGCCGCCTCCAATGGGGATGTACAGCGCATTGTTGGATAGATAAACGGCATAGTTGTGCAGCGAATAATAGGAAGGCGCAAGATGCGCAGCTCGCCAGAATAGCAGGCCGGACTGCTCAATTTTGCCGGCGTTAAAGGCGGCGACTGCCTGGACGGTGAGCTTTGTATTCATAACCCCGGACGGCTCCTTAGACATTTTGACAAAGCGCTTCCAGCTGCGTCTGCATCTGGTCGAGCGCCATGTCCGGGGAGCAGATGCCCGTAATCATATTTCGCACGGCGATGCCGATGATGGTTTCCACCGTATGCTCGTTGATGCCCTTGGGCACCCGGCGCTGGGCGGAGAGCGTCAGGTTTTCCGGCACGATGGACAGCCAGGGATAAAGCGCCAGCAGCTCCTGGTTTTCGTAGATGGAGCGGCAGGGCGATATGCCGCCCAGCAGTGTGAAGGGCACGGCGATCTGCTCACTGCATGCCCAGCGGATGAACTCCAGCGCGGCTTCGGGGTTTTTGCTTGCCCTGGCTACGCCCAGAACGCCGCCGCCCATAAGCGGCGTTTTGCCCGGAACGGAGCAGAAGCCAATTTGCCCGGCAATTTTGGATTTGCGCAGATTCTTGATGCCGTAAACATGATTGATGAACATATTGAGCATGGCGGAATCGCCGCGCGTGAAGCAATCCACACTGGCAGACCACAGGCTGTTGTTGCCGGAAATGTGGTAGGAGTGCGCGTGCATCTCGGCATAGCAGCGCAGCGCCTTTTGCCCAGCCTCGCTTTTCAGGCATGGGCGGCCGTCACCGTCAAAGAGCCTGCCGCCCATGGCAAAAAAGCAGGGCAAAAACTCGCCGCTGATGCAGTCGATGGAATTGGACGCGATGGCCGCGCCATATTCAAGCGGCGACAGGGGATTAAGGGAGCGGTCAAAGAAGCGAAGCAGATTGCAGTACTGCTCGTAGTTTTCAGGAACGTCCAGCTGCGCATGGCAGCTTTCATAATAGAGACGGCGGATTTTATTGCTGTCAAAGAGATCTTTGCGATAAAAGTGCAGCTGCACGTTGGGCGTGAAGGGGAAGGCATATACCTGCCGATCCACCACCGAGAAGGGCTCGCGAACACCCTCAAGCATGGGCGACCAGATGGACTGCACGGTGTCGCTGGCCGGATCAAAGGGGCGCAGCAGCTGGGGCGCAATGGAGGATAGCCAGGCCGCGTCCAGGCGCAGCACATCATAAAGCCCGGAGGCGCCCATCATGCAGGCGGTTTGATACATATCGGCATAGGGAAGGGCGGCCAGCGTAACCTCAATGCCCGTATGACGGGAAAAATCGGGCAGCAGCTTTTGCAGGGCTCTCGCGTCCGGGCCGTCGATCATCAGCACGTTCAGCCGCGTGCCTTTGGGAATGTTGGCCGACCAGGCAAACTTTGCGGCAGGCTCCTTGGGCGGAATCAGGACGACGCCGGGCTTCTGCCTGCCCATGATCATATTGCAAGCCTGAAGCGCCATCGCTTTATAGTCCAGATAAATCCTTCGAATGGCGTCGGCGGGTTCAATCAGCGCGGCCGGGGCAAGCGAAACGATCAGCGGCGGCTCGTCGTGGCGGTAGGCGCATGCGTTGAGCAGCTTTTGCGCAAACGCGGGCGACGAGGTGAAGACAACGTCGGGCCTGGGATCAGCGCTGACACACGAAAACGCGGCGATATCTGCATTGGCAGAATCGGTATGGTAGCATTGGATGGGAATGGAGCTGTCCAATTCGTTTTTCAGCGCGTCGATCAGCTCGGATTCGTTTCTGTGCATGAGCAGGCCGGAGATCATGGCAAGATGCGCGGGGTGGCGATCGGCCAACAGCGCGGCGGCCTGGCGGGCAATGCGCTGGGTGTCAAAGCAGATCAGCGCGTCCGTCGGCTCGGTGGGGCGTACCAGGCACAGCAGCAGCACCCCGCTCTTTTTCAGCAGCCGCCTTGCATCGCTGCCCTGGGATTGGCAGGTAACAAGAACGACGCCGGATACCTTTCTGCCTGCCAGCTCGGATAAGGCGGCTTCCTCCTGATCGGGGATATCATTGGTCAAATAGAGGAAGGAATAGTAGCCGGCCTGCTGCATGTGGGCGGAAAGGGTAGAATACAGCGTTGCAAAGCAATCGTTTTGAAGATTGGGAAGAACGATGCCGATGGCGTGGTCGCAGGGCTGGCGCAGCCAGCGCGCGCGCTCATCCATGCTGTAGCCAAGCTGATGCGCAGCCTTTTCAACTTGCAGAATTTTTTGCATGCTGACGTTGCCGCGGCCGTTGAGCACATTGGATACGGTGCCGTGCGATACGCCGGCCAGCTGGGCGATATCCTTGATGGTTGCCATAAAACGTTCCTCCTGGAAGCTAAATTTGCATACGGCGGTATGATCCTTCCTATTGATTATAACATGGCGCGGTCAAAGAAGCAATTGGAATTTGATTAAAAACAATAAAATTGGAAGGGTTCAAAACCAAAATAGATGCGTTACGGCAAAAAGAAGCCCAAATACAGCATAAAAATTTTTACAAGCCTTGTTTTCCTATTGACACGATCCATATATTGCTGTATCATGAACGCATAAAGGCGAACGCCTTATTCAGTATCATTTAAAGGAGGCAGTTTTCTATGAAGAAATTGCTGGCGATTCTGTTGGGCATTACGATGCTGTTTGGCATGGCTGTAACCGGCACCGCAGAAGCGGCGACTGGCGCCGACGTGAAGGGCACGGGCGTGCCGCTGACGGTTTACACCAACTCCGGCAACTCCGGCCGCAAGGAATGGCTGATCGAGCGCGCCAAGCAGGATGGCTTTGAGCTGGCTGTTCTGGAAGAGGGCGCGGGCGCTGTGCAGCAGCGTATCATCGGCGAAGCCGCCAACCCCATTGCGGACGTTGTGTACGGCCTGAATGCGATCATCTGGAACGATCTGATTTCCCGTGATCTGCTGGTATCCTACGACGCTCCCAGCTGGGCGGCCGAGGTTTCCGAGGGCCTGAACGATCCCAACGGTTACTACTACGCCATCGTGAAGCAGGCGATCGTCCTGGCTTATGATAAGAATCAGGTGAGCGAAGAGGACGCGCCCACGGACTGGACTGATCTGTGGACCAACGAAAAGTTCTTTGGCAAGTATGAAGCCTCCGGCAGGCTGACCGCTGGCACCACCCGCAACGTGATCGCCGGCATCCTGTCCCGCTACAGCGATCCCAACGGCGAGCTGGGCGTTTCCGATGAAGGCTGGGAAGCCATCGCCGCTTACTATCAGCATGGCGTGCCCAACGAAGAGGGCGTTGACTCCTACGCGCAGATTGCCAACCCCAACTCCCCCGTGCTGATGTGCCAGATGTGGTCCTCCGGCGTTATCCAGTACGATGAAATGTACGGCACCTCCACCGGCGTTGCCAAGCCCGAGGTTGGCATCCCCTACGCGGTTGAAGGCATCGGCATCATCAACGGCACCAAGAACATGGAAGAAGCGCTCCGCTTCGTCGAGTGGTTCGGCTCTGCCCAGATCCAGGGCGAATGGGCTGAGAAGTTTGGCACCATGCCCGCCAACGAAATCGCTGCGGAAAAGGCCGATCCCTTCCAGCGCGAGCTGTGCTCCATCCCCGCTCAGAACATCGATTGGGCGCTGGTTGCCAAGAACATTGACGCCTGGTGCGAAAAGATCACGCTGGAATACCTGCCGTAAGATAAAAGAACGGGTTATTCCTGGGGCAAGGGCTTGCTATGCCCTTGCCCCGTTTTACATTTGAGACGATAAGTGGGGAAGATCGCTATGATTAATTTGACGGGAATCGAAGTAAAGTTCGGCGATTTTACGGCGCTGAAGGACATCAACATTCACGTCCAGGAGGGACAGTTTTATACTTTCTTAGGCCCCTCCGGATGCGGAAAAACCACCACGCTGCGTACCATCACCGGCTTCATCAAGCCCACCCAGGGCCGCGTGGTCGTTAAGGGCAAGGATATCACCGACATGCCGGTGGAAAAACGCAATATCGGCATGGTGTTCCAGAATTATGCCCTGTTCCCGACGATGAGCGTTTATGAAAATATCGCCTTCGGCCTGCGCGTAAACAAGGTGAATAAAACCGATATCGACCGCCGCGTCCGCGAAATGGGCAAAAAGGTGGAGCTGAGCGACAAGCAGCTGATGCGCAAGGTGGCCGAGCTTTCGGGCGGCCAGCAGCAGCGCGTCGCCATTGCCCGTGCGCTGGTTAACAACCCGGCGATCATCTGCCTGGATGAGCCGCTGAGTAACCTGGACGCCAAGCTGCGCGTTCAGCTGCGCGGCGAGCTGAAGGAAATGCAGAAGAATTTCGGCATCACCACCGTTTACGTCACGCACGATCAGGAGGAAGCGCTGACGCTGTCTGACTGCATTGCGGTGTTTAATAACGGCGTGATCGAGCAGATCGGCGCGCCCAACGAAATCTACAACCACTCCAAGACCGAGTTTGTCTGCAATTTCATTGGCGATATCAACAAGGTGCAGCCGCAGCTGCTGAGCGAAATTGCCGCCCAGACCGGCGCGGCGCTCGACCCCAAGAAGGCCTCCTATGTGCGCCTGGAGCGCGTGCACGTCAATATGCCGGCAGCCTCTGGCTTCGCCTCGTTTAAGGCCAAGGTGGTCAGCCGCGAATACTATGGGCTTTACATCAAGTACACCCTTTCGCTGTGCGGCCAGACGGTAAAGTCGATTGAAAAGAACGACGGCACCAAGTATTTTGAGACGGGCGAAGAGGTAAGCGTTTTCATCAAGCCGGACGACCTGATGGTGTATTGAGGAGGCGCGTCTATGACAATCAATATGAGGCGCAAGAAAATCAGAATCACACCAGGCAAGGCGCTGATGTTTCTGTTTTTCGCCTGGTTTATTCTGGCCTGCCTGGTTTTGCCAAACCTGAATTTGCTTAAAACGGTTTTCTTTGCGGACGGTAACTTCTCGACAGAGCCGATTCGCAAGCTGCTCAAATCCAAGCGCGCTATGAAAGCGCTGCGCAATTCGTTCATCCTGGCGCCGACGCTTTCCATTACGGTTGGCTTTGTCGGCATCACGCTGGTGCTTTTGACGGAGTACTTTGATATCAAGGGTGCGAACATCCTGCGCCTGGGCTACATGACGACGCTGATTTACGGCGGCATCACGCTGGTGTCCGGCTATAAGTTCATCTATGGCAGCAGCGGCTTTTTGACCAAGCTGCTTGTGCAGGTGTTCCCGAATATGAATGCCTCCTGGTTCCAGGGCTATGGCGCGGTGCTGTTTGTGATGACCTTCAGCTGCACGTCCAACCATATGATCTTCCTGCGCAACGCCATGCGCTCGGTGGACTTTCAGACGGTGGAGGCGGCGCGCAATATGGGCGCGGGTCAATTCTATATCCTGCGCCGCGTTGTGCTGCCGGTGCTGCTGCCCAGCCTGTTCGCCGTGACCATCCTGACGTTCATTACAGGCCTGTCCGCCATGAGCGCGCCAATGCTGGTTGGCGGCACGGAATTCCAGACGATCAACCCGATGATCAAGACGTTTGCGGATACGGTTTCGTCCAAGGATCTGGCGGCGTTGCTTTCCCTGGTGCTGGGTTTTGCCACGATGCTGCTGCTGTTCATCATGACGCAGATTGAAAAGCGCGGGCACTACATGTCCGTTTCCAAGGTAAAAACCAAGATCGTCAAGCAGAAGATCACCAACCCCGTCCTCAATGTGCTGGCGCATGTGTATGCCTATGTGCTGTTTGTGATCTATGTCCTGCCGGTCGTGCTGATCGTGCTGTTCTCCTTTACCGACAGCAAATCCATCGGCACGCGCACGCTGACGCTCTCGTCCTTTACGCTGGAAAACTACAAGTATCTGCTGCAAAGCCTGAGCAACTATCGCCCGTTTGTGGTCAGCATTGTGTATTCCGCGCTGGCGGCGGTCATTGTCGGCGTAATTGTTGTCGTCGCCTGCCGCTATATCCAGAAGCATAAAAAGGCCAGGTCTGCCAGCGTGCTGGAATACAGCCTGATGATTCCCTGGCTGCTGCCCACCACGATGATCGCCCTGGGCCTGATGATGGCCTTCAACGTGCGCCGCCCGTACATGTTTAACCAGGTGCTGACGGGCACGATGGTGATCCTGCTGATCGGCTATGTGATCATCAAGCTGCCCTTCACCATGCGCATGACCAAGGCCGCGTTCTTCTCGCTGGACGACGCGCTGGAGGACGCCTCCAAGAACCTGGGCGCGGGCGAAATGTACACCTTCCGCCGCGTGATCTTCCCCGTCATCCTGCCCACCGTGATGGCCATTGCGGCGCTGAATTTCAACGCGCTGATCAGCGACTATGACATGTCCGCGTTCCTGTATCATCCCCTGAACCCGACGCTGGGCGTGCAGATTAAATCGCTGACCAATGATATGAACAACCCCAACGGCATGGCGCTGACCTTTGTTTATGCCGTACTGATGATGATTATTTCCGCCGTTGTGCTGTATCTGGTTTATGGCCGCGGCGGCAGGGACAACATGAAGGAGTGATCGATATGGCCCTTGGACAAGCGCGCTACGCGCAGATCAATACGCCGCTGAGCCAAAAGCTGGCGCAGAAAAAATGCCTGATCGCCGTGCATCGCGGCAGCTGGGGCGGCAATATTACCCAGAATACCATCGGCGCATATGCCGCCGCGCTCCAAATGGGCGCGGACATGGTGGAATCCGATGTGAACGCGACCACAGACGGCGTGCTGTATTCCTTCCATGACGGCAATGAAAAGCGCGTGTTTGGCGTGGATAAGGGAATTCGCGAGATGGACTCCAAAGAGGTGGAAGCCTACCATCCCATCAACACCTGCAACGAGCCGACCGCGGCGCGGATTAACCGCCTGACTGAGGTGCTGGATTTCCTTTCGCATGGCGAGCTGCTGAATATTGACCGCGCGTGGAACATCATCCCCCAGCTGCTGGAGGTGCTGGATCGCTATCCCAACGCCAAATATCAGGTGGTGCTCAAGGCGCCGCTGAAGGCCAAAGAGGCGTATGAGCTGTTGAACGCCCACCCGGTTAAGTATATGTTCATGCCCATCTGCTACAGCTTTGAGGATGTGGAAGCGGCGCTGAGCTATCCCGACCTGAATGTTGTGGGCTGCGAGATCATCGCCTTTGATGCGCAGACGGATCTGTTCTCCGATGCGTGCATCCAGAAAATCCACGACAGAAACCTGTACGCCTGGGTAAACGCCATTACGCTGGGAGACGTGAGAACCAAGCCGCTGTATGCGAAGCTGGACGACGACGTGTCCATCCTGCAGGATCCCGCGCTGGGCTGGGGCAAGCTGTTTGAAAAGAAGATCGATATCATTCAGACCGACTGGCCCGCGATTCTTTATCAGTACCGGCAAAAAATCCTGGGCGTAGAATAAGACGAAAAACAAGTCCCATTAAACGGCAAAGCCGCGTATCATTGCGTACGCGGCTTTGTTGTTTAATTGCACACTAAATCATCAGGATAGCGCCCCTGGAACAGGCGAACGACCGCGCCTTCTCGCGGCAGGCTGCGGCAATCAGAATCCTCCGGGCGGATGCGTTCCATATCCGCAGAATGTGCATTACTGGGAAACGGTATCGATTATTTGCTTCATGATCGCGTCGAAATCGCGGGCTGTGCCATCTGTATTCAGAAATTTTGCATATATAAGGCAGAGCCCGTTGTCAACCCAAATGGTCGAGGTGCAATCTTCACGCCTGCCAAGCTGATAAAAGATGGATGGGAAACCGTTTCTTTCATAAGTAGCTCCAACAGTTGGATCATAAGGCACATGCGTATCAGGATAGTATTTTTCCCACCATAACTCCTCAGGGTAGTAAATTGCAAATAAAATATTGGGGTTTTCCGGACAATGGTATATCATCTTTTCAAATTGCCACAGGTTTACCAGATCCATATCGAAATATACCTTTCCTTCCCATGGATCAAACAAACCGCTTTGAATTAACTTTTCACGATTTTCTATAATCAAATTCAAATTCTCACTGGTGATATACTGCCTATTCACTTTTATGTTTCCGAACATATAGTGATGATATGCAAGGATGACGCATGCCAACAAAGCTGCGATGATCAACAAACGCAGGAGCCAGATTCATATGCGGGATTTTCCATTGAACGCCCTCATGGAAACGCGCACCTCTCTTCCTGACCTTTGTGCGTTATTTTGCGCCTTTCTGATCGCGTTTCTGGCTGTGCTGGGCGATCATATCGCTGGCCCAGCCGCGGCCGTTTTTCAGGGAGATATAGCCCGCCACGGAGGCGGTGAGCGCGCCCAGGCAATCGACGATGATATCCTTCATGGTATCGGTCAGGGCGGCGCGGCCTACCAGCACCTCGCCGTCGCCGGTCATGAATTTTTGCATGTTCAGGCCCAGCAGGCCGTCAAAGGAAAATTCATAGATTTCCCATACCGCGCCGATGGTTACGGCAAAGCAGAAGGCGAACAGCGCCACAAAGAAAGGGGACAGGTGGATGGGCACGCGCTCGTTGCGGTTGAGCAGCGCCACCACCATAAAGCCAAAGGAGCCCGCCATCAGCGAGCTGAAAGCGTGCAGAAATACATCCCAGTGCGGCACCATGTAGTAGAAGGAACGCACCTCGCCCAGGAAGATTGCGCCGTACAGAAACAGGATATACATGATGTACAGCGCCGCCGGCAGCTCAAAGCGAAAACGGCGGGTCAGGAAGGTGGGCAGGTGAATCACCACGATGCCCAGCAGGCACTGCAGCAGCATCAGTGCGTAATCTGCGCGCGTGCGCTCCAGCGCCTGGGCGGCGGCCTCATCCCAGAAGATCAGGCGGTAAATCAGATAACCAACCGGCAGGATAAAGCTGAGCAGGACGAGCGTGTAAATCACGCGCGTCCATTTTTGCGCGCGGGTTTGGGAGGGCTTCATGCGGACAGCTCCTTTCAGGCCTTTACATGGAAGGTGTGCTTGCACTGGCTGCACACAATGTTCTTTTCGCCGCAGCCGCGCGTCAGCCGTAGGCGCACGCCGCACTGCGGGCACTTAAAGTATTTGTATTGCTTGCGGTTTTTAAAGCGCACGCGCGCCTGGTGCAGGCTGGTGCGCCATTTGTTGGTCTTCTGCAGGTAGATTTCGTTCTCATGCGCGCGCTTTTGCAGGTTGCGCGAGAACATGCGGAAGATCATCCAGCCATAGCCCGCGATGGACAGATAAAAGGGCAACAGCAGCCCCGTAAAGAAGGATACGAACAGCAAAAACAGGCTGGCGTACAGGATCACGCGGGAAAGCTGATCGGCCCCATAGCGGCCGTACATCCAGCGGGTCAGGGAATCTTTCATGCGCTGCCAGAAATTCATAACGGCGGCCTCCTCTATATCGTTACCCATATTATACCACGCTTTTGTCAACCTAACATGAACAAAGCAGGCGAAATTTAGACCGTCGGCGGGCAAGACTTGACCGGCGGGGGCCAAAACGGTATAATCAACATGATTATACGAAGGAGGCTGTTAGAATGAAGCTTCAATTTCTCGGTACCTCGGCGGCGGAGGGGATTCCGGCGGTGTTTTGTAATTGTCCTGCCTGCCAGTATGCCTATAAGACCGGCGGCAAGGAAATCCGCATGCGCGCGGGCGCAATGCTGGACGATGTGATCAAAATCGATTTTGGCCCCGATTCCTATGCGCAGATGCTGGCGAACCATCTGGATTATACCCGCGTGCACACGCTGCTGGTTACGCACTCGCACCCCGATCATTTGGCGGTGGACGAGCTGGGCTATCGCCAGCCGAGCTTTTCTCATCTGACGGATGAGCGCATCCTGACGGTGTATGGCAACGCTGCCGTGGGCAAGAAGATTGCTCCCCGCCTGAGCGCGCGCATCGGCTTTCAGCAGCTGACCGCCTTTGAAACGGTGGAGATCGAGGGCTATCAGGTAACGCCTCTGCAGGCAGTGCATTATCTGCATCGCGAGCCCAATCCGCCGCAGGAGAATCTGGTTACCTTTGAGGGCAAAACCTATTCCCGCATGGAGCAGGCATTCATTTACCTGATTGAAAAGGATGGCAAGCGCCTGCTGTACGCACACGACTGCGCGGGCTTTACGGCCGAAGATCTGGACTTCCTGGCCGGCAAGCGTCTGGATCTGGTTACGCTGGACTGCACCTATGGCGGCAACGCGCCCAAGAGCGTGGGCCATATGGGCTATGCTGAGGATCTCAAGTGCCGTGAGCAGCTGAAGCAGCGTGGCGCGGCGGATGATAAGACCATCTTTGTGGCCAATCATTTCTCCCACAATGGCGTGCGTCCCTATGCGGATATGCAGGCCTTGCTGCCCGGATTTATCATATCCTACGATGGCATGGTGATTGAGTTCTAAATTTGTTTATAGTTACTTTATATTTTCGCGTTATACTATAGACGGCGGCCAGAAAGGGCCGCCGTCCCGGCAAGGAGGGATCACGGGTGTTCGGGTATGTGCTGGTCAATCCGCAGACGCTGGAGGAAGGCGAAAAGCAGCGCTTTCGCGCCTGCTATTGCGGGCTGTGCCGCGCGCTGAAGGCGCGCTATGGCGACGCCGGACGGCTGACGCTGAGCAACGATATGACCTTCCTGAGCATGCTGCTGTCAGCCCTGTACGAGCCGGAGGAGACGCAGGGCGCGCTCCGCTGCCCGCTGCATCCCCTGAAAAAGCGCCCGTACACGCAAAGCGCCGCCACGGATTATGCGGCGGACATGAACATCCTGCTGGCCTATTATAAGTGCCGGGACGACGCGCAGGATGAGGGCGTGCTGCGGGGCAAGATCGGCCTGCGCGCGCTGCGCCGCGCGTATCGCCAGGTGCGGCAGGCGCATCTCGAGGTGTGCGAAAAGGTGCGCGACAGCCTGAACGCGCTGGATGAAATGGAAAAGCAGCGCTGTCAGGCTATCGATGCGTTGTGCCGCCCGGCCGGGCAGATGCTGGGCGCGTGCTTTACCTGGCGGCAGGATGTGTTTGCCCCTGCGCTGGAGCGCATGGGCGCGGCGCTGGGCCGCTTTATCTACCTGATGGACGCTTATGAGGACTATGATCAGGACGTGCGGGCGGGGCGCTTTAATCCGCTGACCGCCCTGCATCAGGAGCAGGATTATGAAGCGCACATGGCGGATATCCTGAATATGGAGATGGCGCAGTGCGTGGAAGCCTTTGACTATCTGCCCATCGAGCAGGATGCCGCGCTGCTGCGCAACATCCTCTATTCCGGCGTGTGGAGCCGGTATGCCTATCTGCAGCAGAAACGAAAGGAAAAGAAGCAATGACCGATCCGTATCAGGTGCTGGGTATCTCTCCCTCCGCTACGGACGATGAGGTGAAGGCCGCGTACCGCAAGATGGCCAAGCTGTATCATCCTGACCGCAACAACGGCTCCGAAGAGGCCGAAAAGAAGATGATGCAGGTAAATGAGGCCTATGCCCAGATCATGGACATGCGCAAAAACGGCGGGCGCGCATCCTCCTCCTATCAGCAAAGCGCCGGGCCGCAGGGATATTATAATCCCTTCGCGGGCTTTGGCGGGTTCGGCTATCAGCAGGGCTATGGCCAGGCGCAGGGCGCGCCGGAGTTTTCCACCGTGCGTCAATATCTGAGCTTTGGCCGCTACATGGAGGCGCTGCAGCTGCTTAACCGCATGGATGCGCACACTGCCGAATGGTTTTATCTGAGCGGCCGCGCGCGCCAGAGCCTGGGGGATGATATTGCCGCGCTCAATTATGCGCGCCAGGCGGTGAATATGGAGCCGGGCAATCCGGAGTATCAGGCCTTCCTGCAGGAGATGACCAGCGGCGGCCAGGCTTACCGCCAGCAGGGCATGCACTTTGGCGGTGCTCAAAGCCTGTGCCAGAACCCTTGCCTGACGTGCCTGCTGTTTAACCTGTGCTGCGGCGGTGGCTGCGGCGGCATGCGGTTTTGCTGCATATAAATGCGGGAAAACGTTACTTTCTTTTACTAAAAGAAAGTAACGTCCTTTAGCCAGCGTAAATCTACAAAAACACCCCCGGCCAGCTTCTTAAATGAAGCAAACCGGGGGTGTTTTATTGTAGCTGAATTAGCCGTTGATTTCGTCCTTGAGGGCCTTGCCGGGCTTGAAGGAAACGGACTTGGAAGCGGCGATCTGGATTTCTTCGCCAGTACGGGGATTGCGGGCAGCGCGGGCAGCGCGCTCTTTCACTTCAAAGCCGCCCAGACCCACGATCTGCACCTTCTCGCCAGCCTTGAGGGCGGCGACGATGGCTTCCACCGCGGCGTTGACGGCCTTGTCGGCATCCTTGCGGCTCAGCTCGGTGGCGGCGGCGACGGCGCTGATCAGTTCAGTTTTATTCATGGTTCAGTTCCTCCTTTTTTAAGGGCAGCGATGCTGCCAACGCCCGCAGAACGGGCTGTTTTTTTCAGGTCCCTGTAAAGTATACATAGATTTGGCCGCTTGTCAAGTTTTCCATTGATTTTCCAGCGAATTTGCTCATTTTTCCTGCTTTTCCACGGCTTCTATCAGCCGTTTCAGGGCCAGATGCACGCTTTCCTCGGCGCATAGGGATTGCCCGCGCAAGGCATCCACCTTGCGCAGCAGCGGCAGGGCGGGATCGTCCGCCAGCAGGGCCTGATAATCAAGCCCGTTGGCCTGTAGCTTCTTGAGCACCTTCTCCGCGCGCAGCAGGGCGGGCAGATCGGAGGATACATCGGCCAACATGGACGCGATTGTGTTATTCCCGCGCTGCTGCTGTTTCATACGCTCCCAGCTTTGCGCCACTTCCTCCGCCGTGTCGCAGTGCGTCGAGCCGAAAATGTGCGTGTGCCGGGCGATCATCTTGCGGCAGATGGCCGTGGTTACATCGCTCAATTCAAAGGTGCCGTACTGCGCGCCGATGTCCGCCTGGAAGAACACCTGCAGCAGCACGTCGCCCAGCTCCTCGGCCACATGATCCCAGTCTTCTTCATTAACGGCCTGCGAGGTCTCGTAGGCTTCCTCAATCAGATAGCGTGCCAGCGTCTTGTGCGTCTGCTCCCGATCCCATGGGCAGCCGTTTTCGCCGCGCAGACGGCGCAGCACGCGCGTGAGATCCCATAGATCGTAGCGTTCCTTGCGCGTCAGTTCCACCGGTGGCAGATACACGGCGGCGGTGTGATCATAGCGCGGCTGGCGATCCAGCTCATATAGCGGAATGCGGATAAACTCACGCTTGGCTGTCCTGGCGGGCGGGAAGAACATCGCCTCCGCCTCGTCGCCATACCAGGCGGCCAGCTTCAGCTTGCATTCGCCAGCCAATTGGCGCGTGTTCATCTCCGTTACCAGCAGGCCGTCCTGCGTTTCGGGGACGGTCAGTGAGGTGGCACTGCAAATGCGCGCGGGCAGCTGCGCCCCGGCAGCCTGCAGCAGCGGCGCATACAGCGGCATGCCTGCGCCCAGGCGCACGTGATCGGGATAGGCATGCAGCAGAGCGGCCACAGTTTCATCATTGGTCGCGTCCAGCACGGCATAGACCGCGTTGGCGCGCGCGGCGGCGCGTTTGACGCGTTCTACCGCCGCGGCGATGAAAGCATCAAAGTCCTCGCACTGCTCGTGCAATTCGTCCAGCGTTTCAAATTGCAGCCCGCGCTCGCGCAGGCAGGCGGCGGCGTCAATTTCGCCGGTGCGCAGGATGAGCCGCTTGGCCTTTTCCAGCGTTTCCAGCGCGCCCAGGGTCAATTGCTCGCGCGGGCCTGCGCCCAGGGAGACGACGGTTATCTGATGCATGATGGTTTCAATCCTTTCAGCGCTTTGCGCGGCGGCGCAGGCGGGCAGGCAGATCCTCGCTGCGCACGGCTTTGAACAGCACCGCGCACACAACGTACACCGCAATGCCTGCGGCCACGCACACGATCACGGCGATCATTAGCTTTCCGCGTCCGGCGGAAAGATAGCTTTCGGTAAACAGCTTTTGCCACAGCAGCCATACGACCGCGCCCATGGCCAGCGTGGCCGCCAGCGGGCGCAGCACAATATCCGTCACCGGGAAGCGCCGCGCGGCGTACTTGACCACATAATAAAGGTTGGGCGCCATGCTGACCGTGTAGCATACCAGCGACGCGATGGGCGCGCCGTGGATGTTGAGGGCGGGAATGCGCACCAGCAGGAAGTTCAGCAGCACCTTGCACGCAACGCCCGCCAGCAGGGTATACATGGGGATGCGCTGCTTGCCGCAGCCCTGCAATATGCCGCTGGTGGCCTGCACCATGGTGAACAGGCCGATGGTCATGGCACTCGTTTGCAGCAGCTTGCCCGCGATGGTCAGGTGCTCGGCGGTGTAGCTGCCCGAGTAAAACAGGAACAGGATGGGCTTGGCCAGAATGCTCATGCCCACCGCGCAGGGAAAGCCGATCACCGCCGCGATGCGCAGACCCGTGATGCTCTCGCGGGATACATAGTCCTTATCGCCGCGCGCCATGCCAGCGGATATCGCGGGCACCAGATTGGTGCTCATGGCCATGGCCAGGGCGGTGGGCACGTTGATCAGCGTCAGCACCATGCCGGAGTACAATCCGTAGCGCACCAGCGCCTCGGTGGTATCCATGCCGCCGCCTTCCATGAGGTTGGTCAGCATAAAGCTGTCGATCCACCCTGCCAGGGGCACGATGCACGCGCCAAGAGTGATGGGGATGGAGATGGTAGCCAGGCGGATGGCGATGCGCTTGCGGGAAAGCACGGCCGCGCTTTCATCCTGCGCAACCTGGGCGAAGGCACGGCGGCTGAGCAGGTGCTTGACAGCCATGTACAGCAGGGCCGCGCCCTCGGCAATGGAGGTGCCCAGCAGCGCTCCCGCTGCGCCCAGCGCGGGCCCGCCTGCGCGCATGCCCCAGATGGCCATGGGCAGGGCGACGCCTACCTTGCCCACCTGCTCGATCAGCTGCGAGATGGCCGTGGGCAGCATGATGCGGTGCCCCTGCATATAGCCGCGGAAGGCGCTCATGACGCACACAAACAAAAGGCTGGGCGCGATGGCCAGATAGCCCCCGCGCGCCTCTGGCGTCCCGCAGCGGTCGGACAGCATGCCGCTGCCGCAGATCAAAAGGATGGTGGCGATCAGCCCCAGCGCTGTCAGCGCGGGCATGGCTACGCCGAAAATGCGCTTGGCGTTGCGCGGATCATCGCGCGTTACATAATGCGCCACCATGCGCGAGATGGCCACCGGAATGCCTGCCGAGGAGATGGTCAGCAACAGGTTATAGGAGGGAAAAACCTTGGAATAAATGCCGATGCCCTCGCCGCCAATGTAGGCCGCCAGCGGGATACGATAGAGCACGCCGACCACCTTGCAGATTAGCCCAGCCAGACCCAGGATGGAAATGCCGCCGATAAGCGACTTGGATTTCTGCGTCACGGGAACGCCTCCCAATATATTCTCAGCCTATATTATACCGCAAATGGCGCGAAACGAAAAGGGGCTTTTACATGCCGCTCCCAGCGCCTTGACAGCATTGGCGAACGAGTCTATAATCAAAATGCACTTATAATGATCGACAAAAGAAAGGGTGATGGCATGAAGGAGTATAAAGCGGATCTGCGAAAACTTCGATATATTTATGCGGCAACCCCGATTTTGTATTGTGCGTTCAGCCTGATATTCAGAAATCGTATATTGGCTGCGTTTGCGGTGCTGCTTTTGAATATCTTGGCGCTGCTTACGCCGTATGGGTATTATGTTGCCTGCGGAAAGCTATGGCTGGATGGAAAGACGATCCGGCAGGGCACTTCGCGGCAGAACTTTACCCGAAGCCTGGATCAGACCAGGGCTTACGCGCAGCCCCGCATGATATGGGGCGTGCTGTATTATGCGTTTGCATTGCAGCCGCTGAAGACGTGCAGCAATAAGGAGCTGCTAAAGCTGGTGCGCCAGAAGAAAGCCATTCTGTATCCCTGGGCGCCGCAGCTGGCGCATGATTATCCGGAGCTGTTTGAGCGCAAGGCGGAGACTTGAATATCAACGCGAAACGGCCGAGAGGGTTCGGCCGTTTTTTGCTTGCGCTGCGCAAAATTGCTATAGGCGGAACTCTACAAATATTCCCTTGACATCTTGCCGTAAATTCGATATAGTAAAACATGTGTTTTAGAATGAAAGGGGGAGCTTCGCATGCCGCCAAAGCCGATGTTTACGCGGGAAGAAATTGTGCAGGCTGCGCTGGATATCGTATCGGAACGGGGGATAGAGGCCCTGACTGCGCGGGAGCTGGGCGTGAAGCTGGGCAGTTCGGCCCGGCCGCTGTTTACAGTGTTTAAGAATATGGAGGAGCTGCACGAGGCGGTTCGCGCGGCCGCGATGGCGCGGTTTGAAGCATGCGCGCCGGACGGCATGGAAAACGCGCCGATCTTCAAGCAGGTGGGCATGCGGATGGTGCTGTTTGGCATGCGGGAGCCCAAGCTCTATCAATTGCTGTTTATGGAGGAAAACACGACGGCTGCGAGCTTTGACGATCTGTTCAACCGTCTGGGGTCAACGGCGCAAAGCTGCATCGATACCATCTGCGATACCTACGGCCTGACCGGCGCGCAGGCGCGTATGCTGTTTGAAAATGTGTGGATTTACACCTTCGGCGTGGGCGCGCTGTGCGCTACGCGGGTGTGCAGCTTTTCCCAGCAGCAGCTGGGGCAGATGCTGACCACGCAGTTTCAGGGCATGATGATGCTGATAAAATCTGGCAATTATCCGTCGAACGGGCAGGGGGATTGAAAATCCTGGTGCTGAATGGCTCGCCAAAACGCGATCAGAGCGATACCATGCACATCACGCGCGCCTTTCTGGCGGGCATGGCCGATGGGGCGGAGATTGAGACCGAAGTTATCCATGTGATCGACCGGCATATCGAGTTTTGCCGCGGCTGCTTTGCCTGCAAGCGCAATGGCGGCTCCTGCGGTTATCAGGACGATATGCCTGGGATTTTGCAAAAGATACTGGACAGCGATATCCTGCTGTTTAATTTCCCGCTGTATTGTTACGGCATGCCCGCAGCGCTGAAGAACCTGATTGACCGCACCATGCCGCTAAGCAGCATGGCTATGCGCAAGGCGGGTGAGCGCTACGAGCATGTGAGGCAGGCAATATGCTGAAAAGGGTGAAATCGACGCGGCGCTGCTGGCGCAAATCGGCACGCCCATGATTCCGGAGAATATGTACGCGCGCATCGCCAACGGCGAGCAATAAGAAAGGAGATAACAATGGAAGATAAGCGCTTTGAGGTGGTCTCCCAGGATGGCCGCGGCTTTTCCTACCTGCGGGCGATTCTGGTGGATAAGGAAACGGGCGTAAACTATCTGTTTGTCCAGTCCGGCTATGCGGGCGGACTTACGCCCCTGCTGGATGCGGACGGCAAGCCCGTGGTGACAAAGAAGGATAATTAAAAACACCGCCGCAGGAAGATGCCTGCGGCGGTATGTTTTTAATGAAGCAATGCTGCGGCGGAGGGGGAGTAGGATTCTTCCTTAGCGCAGCAGCGCCGCAGAGAAAGGGGAACGTTTTTTTCTTGAGTCATAGCGCCGCCGTAGGCGGCTGAGGGCGTGCAATTTTGCAGATTGCCGCCCGAAACCCGCGCTTGCCGTAAGGCAGTAGCGCAGGGCGTACAAGGAAGGCAACAAAGAACCTGTGTGACGAAGAAGTCTATGGAATAAAACTGGAAGGCGGTACTGCCGCTCCGCCCCGTGGCAGGTGAAAGCCTGAACCGTCCGGATGAAAGCAAGCTTTCCCCCTTCGGTCGTGCTGCACACGCCCTGCGCCGATTAAAATCGGCGTGCCACGGGGTCGCTGATTGAGTGCGTGAATCAGGCGCAGCGGGTAGCGATAGTTGGGAAGAACATCCAAGTTTCTTGCAAAGCGCAAAACGATAAAAGCCGTCTCCTTGAGGAGAAGGTGGGCGGCTTTTAGCCGCTCGGATGAGGCGCGTAATCCGCCTCTGTGGCAGATACAGGCGGATGCAGCGCCAATGAGGCAACGAGTTTTGCTAGCGTTAGCGTCGCAAAACGACTATGCCGAATTGTGAGGGCCGTAGCCGCCGCAGCGGCGTTATCTTATATAGCGATGATAACGACCACTTTGTGGTCTACACCTCACCACCGCCTACGGCGGAGCCTCTCCTCAATGAGAAGCCTTTTGGTGGATGATTTTGCCCAGCTATCGCTAATCGCTGCGCAGAATTCCCGCACTCAACTATGTCCCCGTGGCACGCCGATGTAATCGGCGCAGGGTTGGCGAAGCCAGACCAAGGGGAAAAGCAGGAAACGAACGGAGGAAAGCTTGCTTTCATCCGGGCGGTTCAGGCTTTTCCCTGCCACGGGGGCAGGTGGGCGGCAGGTGGCCAGGGTCACTCCCAGTTTAACTCAATAGACTTTCACGCAAAACCGGTTCTTTGGTGCTTTCTTGACTCAAGAAAGTACCGTCCCTCCTCGTCTCCCTCATTCTCCCTCCCGTCCCCACACAAAGCAGCAGCCGCATGCCTCATTGCTGAGACATGCGGCTGTTTTTTTGCAAGAAACGCTTAGTTAGCCGGAATATCGCCCACCTCGATGGGGTAGCCCTTGGGCATGCGGGCAATCTCCTCATTGCGGGTGTTGACGTGATCGTCAAACTTGGGATAGAAGGACATCGGAGCCTGACGCGCAGGGCTTTCCATCACGCGGGTATCCACCTGCGGGCAGCAGTCGGAGGCCATGTGCGCATCCAGCAGCGCCTTGAGTTCCTGGCAGCGGGGATTGGCAGGATCATAGCGATCATGCGCTTCCGGGAAGGAATCGAAGTAGAAGTAGCGGTCGCCAATAGCGCTGTAAACCAGCTTGTCATGGTTGGACGCCACCATGTAGGTGGCGCTGGGGCCAGAAGAATACTGGGAATACACCACATCGTGATGCTCGTCCATCAGGTTCACGCCGTCGTACTCCGCCTTGTCATAGGGAATATCGCACAGGGACAGAAGCGTGGGCGCCACATCCACCAGCGAGCACACCTCGGTGCGGCGCTCATGCGCCATGCCGGGCACCTTCAGCAGGAAGGGAATGTGGCTGGCACCATCCAGCATGGTACGCTTGCCCATGGAGCGGTAATCGCCCATCAGATCGCCATGGTCGGAGGAATACATGATGATGGTATCCTCGTACATGCCCTTATCCTTGAGCGCCTGAATGATGCGGCCCACCTGATAATCCACAAAGGAAATGCAGGCATAGTAATGCTGATTAAGCAGCTCCAGCCGGCGAGGCGAAATGCCCAGCGCATCCAGGGTGTAGCGGTTGCGCAGCAGATCCTCGTAGCTGTCCCGATCCTCAGGCTGGAAGGCGCGGCGGATGGGATGGCGATACATCTTGTTCCACGGCGCGGGCGGGCAGAACGGCGGATGCGGATGAATGAAGGACGATACCAGGAACATGGGCTCGTCGGGATTGCAGCTTTCAATAAACTCCACCGAACGATCGCCAACCCACTGGGTGGGATGCGCTTCCATGGGCAGCTGCGACACCTGAGGAATATAATACAGCTCGGTGCGCTGGCCGTTATAATCAAATACGTTCTTATAAGGAGAAGCCTTCAGCCACTTGGTATAGTCGTCATCCGGATGGGCCATTTCTTCCTGAGAAAGGCGCTTTTTGAAGCCCATGGGCGCATACAGATCGGTATAATAGTGCATCTTGCCGATGCAGCAGCTATTGTAACCCGCCTTGGTAAATTCGGAATAGAAGCCCTCGCCGTTGTATACCTGGGCCTTGTTATTGGTGTTGTTGCCGGTGCGGGCGCAGTACTGGCCGCTAAGCATGGACAGGCGGGCAGGCACGCACACGGGAGAGGGCGTATAGCACTTATCGTATACAATCGCGTCGCCGCTCAGCTGATCCAGGGCAGGGGTGACGATCTCATCGTTGCCCAGCGCATGGATGGTATCATAGCGCTGCTGATCGGTAAAAAACATCAGCACATGTTTTCTTTTCATCGTTTGCATCCTTTCTATTTTCTCTCAAGTTTTAGCCGGAACACGTTAACATATTTAATTATACACAATTCAGCTTGTTTTGTCCAATCAAAATTCCAGCAAATTGTGATAAATATTGACATGTTTTTATTTTGGCGTTATGATAAATATCAGTTTAGGGAAGGATACGAACGCTTATGGATTGTATGATCGCTTTTGATGTAGGCGGCACCAAGACTGACGCGGTGCTTTTTGACTCCACGGGACTCGTGCTTCGCCGCAGCGTTACCCCCGGCGCCAATCCGCTGGACGTAGGTTTTGACGAGGCCTGCCGCCGCTATCTGCACGCCATCCACACCTTGTTAAAAGACTTTGAAAACATTCATATTCTCAGCATCTACGGCGGTATCGCCTGCCTGGAATACTTTGGCAGTCGTGTCAACGAGGCCATCGCCGCGCAGGTGCAGGCCGATCATATCCGCACCGAGCCGGACGGCAACTGCCTGATTTCGGCCATGCTGGGTCACACCGACGGCGCGTGTATGATCTGCGGTACCGGCTCCTCGCTGTGCTACCGGCAAGGCGAAGGCTACGGCCACATCGGCGGCTGGGGCTACCTGGTGGATAGCTGCGCCAGCGGCTTTATCCTGGGCAAAAAGGCCCTGTTGGCCGTAGCGCGGGAGCAGGATGGCCGCGGTGAAAAAACGCTGCTTACCCAGCTGATCGCCCAGCAGTGCGGCGAATCAATGGAAGCGCACTTTGAAAAAATCTACGCGGGCGGCCGACCCTATATCGCCTCCTTGGCCCGTCTGGTATTCGAGGCGCGGCGCGCAGGCGACCGCGTGGCGGCGCAGATCTTCGACGAATGCGTCGCCGACCTGAACGAGCTGGTATGGACGGCCTATCGCCGCTTCGGCGGCGGCTATCCGCTGGTGCTTAACGGCGGCATCTTCCAGCACTTCCCGGAATATGTGCAGGCCGTTAAGGCCCATGCGCCCCAGCAGGTGCAGATCATCGATTCCGACGCGCCCCCGGTCTATGGCGGCGCAGTCGAGGCCATGTACGATGCAGGCATGACCTGCGACGCTGCGTTTAAGCAGCGCTTCCTGGAAGGATACAATCAAGCATAATACAAACCCCGCTTTTGATTTTCATCAAAAGCAGGGTTCATTTTACAGTTTCAGCGCATCCAGCAAAAAGTCCCGCAGGCGCTTTTCAAAACCGCTGTGCGGCGCATCGTTCTGCTCGGCGCATGCCTGCGCTTTCAGCTCCGCATCCGCAAAGTAGCGCCCCGTGGCAGGCAAGATGGATAGACTATCCAGCGGCCAACCAGGATTTCGCAGCGCATGCGGCGTATCCACCATGTAAAACATGCCGTGGCAAATCTCCTGATCATTTTCGATCATGCTACTCACCTTGCCCGCAAGGGACACTGCCACAGCATCCCGATAATAAGCCTGCAACCGGCCGCCCAGCGAGGCAGCCAGCGCGCTATAATAGGCAATCATCTCGTCATCATTCAGCCGCACACCCTGCGGGCTGCGCACATGCAGGCCAGGCTGCCGGGGATCGTCCTCGGGCAGGTTCAAGAAGTACAGCCCCGAATCGTTGCCGATCACACGATCGCAGTACCGCCCATAAAAGCGCGCCTTGATACGCGCGTTCTCCTCGGGCGAGCACCCCGTTTCTTCAGGCTCTCCGCTAATATGCAACATCGGCGGAGTCAGAATCTCCACATCTTTCCCATCCAGCAGCCGCTCAAAGCGCTTCACCTTGGCTGGATTCGTCGTGCCAATCAGTACAGGAACGCTCATGCGATTTCCTCCATGGCCGCAGCAGGCGGCGCAATGGTTTTATGCCGGTAAACATGCGCAAAATAAAGGATCTCCGCCGTCGCGGTAATCGTCCAGGAACAAATGTACAAAAGATATAGCGACATGATGGTGTGGAAATAGGCAAATACCGTATAGACCCAAATCACGCGGAATACGCAGGAACCCAGGATAACGATAACCGTCGGCACAACGCTTTTACCAAGCCCGCGCGAGGCGGCAATGGTGCAGTCCATAAACGCGGAAAAGGCGTAAGAGCAGCCCATCACAGTCAGGCGAACCATGCCTGCCTCCACCACGGCGGCGTCCGTGGTAAACAAGGAGAGGAATTCCTGTCCAAACAGCACCAATCCGCCTCCCAGCAAAGCACTCGCGCAGAAGGAGAAGCCCAGGCTGATAAAATAGCTGCGCAGCACGCGCTTTTTGTTGCCCGCGCCCACGTTTTGCGCCATAAAGCTGGAACAGGCAGTATACAGCGCAGCCATCACATCATAAACCAGCGCGTCAGCGTTGGTCGCGGCAGCCGTGCCTTCTACAATCACCGCGTCAAAGGAATTAACACCCGCCTGAATGAACAGATTGGCAATGGCAAAGATGGCATTCTGCGCACCGGCAGGTAAAGAAAGCGCAAGCAGCTGGCGTGCCTTATCCTGGCAGATACGCAAAGCGCTGCGGCGCAGGGCGTAGATATTTGCACTTCTGATCAAGGAAAGCAGAATCAGCCCAGCGGACAGATACAGCGAAATCGCGCTGGCCAGCGCCACGCCTGCAACGCCCAGCCTGCATACGATGACAAAGAACAAATTCAGGATCACGTTGACCACGCCCGCGATGGTCAAAATATACAGCGGGTTTTTGGTATCGCCCGCCGCGCTGAGCACGCCGTTGCCGTAGTTGTACATGGCAGCCGCCGGGATACCCAGCAGATAGATGCGCAGGTACAGCGTCGCTCCATCAATCAGCTCATCCTTGGTATGCAGCAGCTCCAGCAGCGGACGCGCAAAGATCTGTCCCAGTGCCATTTCGACCAGGCCAATAATCAGGCACAGCAGGAAGGCCGTATGCACCGTTTCCTCCACGTCTTTATGCTGCCGTGCGCCCAAGAACCGTGCCGTAACCGCATTCACACCGCTGCCAACGCCAATCAGGAAACCGGTAAACAGCGTGACCAGGATGGCCGTCGAGCCAACGGAGCCAAGCGCCTCCGCCCCGGCAAACCTGCCAACCACAGCGATGTCCGACATATTGAACAACGCCTGCAGGACGTTTGACAGCATCAGCGGAAAGCTGAATGCAAGAATCGACCGTGCCAGCGGCCCTTCGGTCATGGAATGAACGGCTTTTGCTCTCATGAAGCTAAGGCTTCCTTTGTTCTGTTCGTTGTGCCGCGCCAAAAAGCGCATACGCAGTGTATCACGGAAAGCCCCTGATTTCAACAGGATTTTGCGGCTAAAATTTGACGTTTTCCTGCAACGCGACACGCCTTGACTGAAACGAGCAAAAAGAAAAAATCCGTCTCTTTTGAGACGGATGGTGCCGGTGGCCGGACTCGAACCGGCACGCCATCGCTGGCGGTGGATTTTGAGTCCACTACGTCTGCCAATTCCATCACACCGGCAAGGACACGGTCTAAAGCCGTATTTGATTATATAGCAGAATCGCCCGGCTTGTCAAGCAGAAAACGCGCGTTTCACAGCGCGCGGTTCTATAACAAAAGTGAGCGTGGTATACGCTCACTTTTATTATTATTGCATATTCTTCCATTGTTTTCCGCAGTCCATGCAAGTGAACAAAGTAGCATAGCCAATCTTATTTCGCGTCTTTGAAACAGCTGTACCGTTGCCCTTATACTTTTTCCGTCTACATAACTTGGAAATGAGCATAAAGGGAAAACAACAAATCCACAGCAAAAGCTCAACCATCCACCACCACCAGCCAATAAACAGCCACCAGAAAAGCCCGTGCCGCTTTTCAGTAACCTTGAAGTGGAATTTTGTCTTTTCATTGCTTTCTTGCTGTTCCTGAAAAGTTTGCACCTGTATATTAGTACTTCCACATTTAGGGCATTTCATGGTAAGTATCTCCTTATTATGCAGTAGTGTTGCCAAATAATATTATACTCTCGCAATCGCTCAACTGTCAACTACTTCCATAAAGTTTCAGGGTTTTCTTACAGCGCGCGGCAGATGCGCGCCACGGCCTCCTGGGTATGCTCCGCCGTGCCGAAGGCCGTAAGCCTGAAGTATCTCGCGCCGCTGGGGCCAAAGCCCTCGCCGGGCGTGCCAGCCACCTGCGCGTGCTCCAGCAGGAAATCCAGAAACTTCCAGCCGGAAATGCCGCCCGGCGTTTTAAGCCACACATAGGGCGCGTCCACACCGCCGAAAACCTCCAGTCCCGCGCCGCGCAGCGCGTTGCGAATCACGCGCGCATTGTTCATATAATAGTCGATATTTTCACGGCAGTCGCGCATGCCCTGCGGGGTGAATACCGCCTCGGCCGCGCGCTGAACGGGATAGGATACGCCATTGCGATGGGCAGACTGCATGCGGCTCCACATGCGGTGCAGCGTGCCGCCGTACAGCTCGCGCGGCACCACGCAGTAGCCGCAGCGCACGCCCGTAAAGCCCGCCAGCTTGGAAAACGAGCCGCATTCGATGGCGCAGCTCTTGGCCCCGCGGCACTCGTATATGGTATGCGGCACAGTGGAGGATGTGATAAAGGCGCTGTACGCAGCGTCATAAAAGATCAGCACGCCATTCTGCACAGCCCAATCCACATAGCGCTGCAATTCAGGCAGCGTCAGAGCCACGCCCGTGGGGTTGTTGGGAAAGCACAGGTAAATCGCATCCACATAGTGCTGCGGCAACGGCGGCACAAAGCCGTTTTCCGCCGTACAGGGCAAATATTCTACCTGCGACCACAGACCGTTGCGGTATTCCCCCGCGCGGCCAGTCATAGCGTTGCTGTCAATATAGACCGGATAAACCGGATCGGTCACGGCGATACGTGCCTCAGAGGACAGCAACTGCTGCAAAGCGGCAGTATCGCTTTTGGCGCCATCAGAGACAAAGATCTCGTCGCTGGACAACGTCACCCCGCGCGGCTCATACAGATTTTTATAGATCGCTTTGATCAGGAAAGGATAGCCGCCCTCCGGGCCATAACCGCGAAAGCCCTCTTTTGTGCCCATTTCCAGCGCGGCAGAGGCCATGGCGCGCGTCACCGCCGCAGACAGCGGGCGCGTAACATCGCCAATACCCAGGCTGATCACCTTATCCTCGGGGTGGTTGCGCTGATAATCATCAATGCGCTTGGCCACCTCGCGGAACAGGTATCCCGCCGGCATGGAGGCAAGGTAGGGGTTCAGGGCAGGCATAGCGAAACAGGCTCCTCTCCGCGCAATGCAATGATATCAGTCCAAGCCTCAGCCCAGCCATTCGCCGTCAAACACAAAGGCGGCCGGGCCGGTTTGATATACATGGTTGTCCTCGGCGTTCCAGTTGAGCATCAGGTTGCCGCCAGCCAGCTTCATCTGCACCTTGCGGTCGGCATGACCGCACAGCACCGCCGCCACCAGCGCCGCGCACGCGCCCGTGCCGCAGGCCAGGGTTTCGCCCGTGCCGCGCTCCCAGACGCGCATTTGCAGCACATCACGGCTGATCACGCGCACAAATTCCACATTGGTGCGGCGCGGGAACAGGGAATAATGCTCAAAGGCCGGGCCGATGGAATTGAGATCGAGCACCTCGGGATCGCGCACAAAGATGACGCAGTGCGGATTGCCCATGCTGACGCAGGTGATAAACCACATCTGCCCCAGCACCTGCAGGCGATGGCGCAGCACCATCTGGCCGGGCAGATCCACCGGAATTTCGCTGGGATTGAGCACCGGCGTGCCCATATCCACGGTGACGGATTCTACCCTGCCATCCTGCACCTGCAATTGCAGGGCACGGATGCCGCTCCTGGTGTCCAGCGAAAACGCCGTATCCGCAGTCATGCCGCGCTCATACACAAATTTTCCGATGCAGCGGGCGGCGTTGCCGCACATTTCAGCCTCGCTGCCATCGCGGTTGAAAATGCGCATGGCAAAGGGCGAGCTTTCGCCCGGCTCCAGCAGCACAATGCCGTCCGCGCCCACGCCCACATGCTCACGGCACATTTCCACCGCCAGACGCGAAGGATCCGGCACATATTCCTCAAAGCAATTGATGAACAGATAATCGTTGCCGATTCCTTGCATCTTGGTAAAACGCATGTAATTCCCCTCTTCCAACCATTTCAAGCAATACCGCACAAATCAATTGTGCGGTATGATCTTTGCTTTATCTTGTGCAAAAGCGCGCGCTTACATGCGCTCAGGCGCTTCCATGCCAATCAGATACAGACCGGTCTTGATCACCTGGCGCACAGCGTCGGTCAGCTGCACACGCGCGGCGATTTCGCCCGGCTCTCCATCCAGGATGCGGTGCTCATAATAATACTTGTTATAGGCCTTGGCCAGATCGGTGGTGGCGCGGGTGATCATAAAGGGCTCGTTGGTGCGGCAGGCTGCGCGCACATCCTCAGGGAAGCGCGCCAACAGGCGCAGCACCAGCTGGGCCTCGTCATCCAGCAGCGCGTTGTAATCGGGCTGCGCGGCCACCTCGCCCGCCTTGCGCATTACCGAGCAGCAGCGGGTATAGGTATACTGCACATAGGGGCCGGTGTCTCCGTCAAAGTTCAGCGCGCGATCCCACCAGAAATCGATATCCTTGATGCGGCTGTTCTGCAGGTCGGAATAGATCACCGCGCCCACGCCCACCTGACGGGCGACTTCTTCTTTATTTTCAAGGTTGGGGGATTTTTCTTCAATGATAGCCAGCGCCTTTTCCACCGCGCGATCCAGCAGCTCGTCCAGGTACAGCACATGTCCCTTGCGGGTGGATAGGCTCTGCCCCTCATAGCTGACCATGCCGAAGGCCACATGCACCAGCTGATCCTTGGCCCAGGGATAGCCCATCTTTTCCACCACGCGGAATACCTGGCGGAAGTGCAGATCCTGCTGATAAGCCACAACGTACAGGCACTTATCAAAATGGAAGGTATCCTTGCGGTAGAAGATGGCCGCCAGGTCGCGGGTGGCGTAAATGGTGGTACCGTCGCTCTTGAGGATCAGGCAGGGCGGCATGTTGTCATCGCTCAGATCCACCACCTGCGCACCGTCGCTTTCGGTCAGCAGGCCCTTCTCCTTCAGCTCGTTCACCACACGGTCAGTCTTATCATGGTAGAAGCTCTCACCCGTGTAATAGTCAAACTGCACGCCCAGCTTTTTGTATACGCGGCTGGCGTCCTTGAGGGTGACGTCCTTGAACCAGTTAAAAATCTCCAGCGCTTCGGGATCGCCGTCCTCGATCTTCTTAAACCAGGCGCGGCCCTCGTTTTCCAGCTCGGGGTTCTTTTCGGCCTCCTCATGGAAGCGCACATACAGGACGGTCATCGCGTCCACGCCGCCCTTTTCCACTTCTTCTTTATTGCCCCACTTTTTGTAGGCGCATATCATCTTGCCAAACTGCGTGCCCCAGTCTCCCAGATGGTTGACGGACACGGTATGCCAGCCCAGGAAGCCATAGATGCGGCACAGGGAATTGCCGATCATGGTGGTGCTGAGGTGGCCGATATGGAAGCGCTTGGCAATGTTGATGCTGGAATAATCCAGCACCACGGTTTTGCCCTCGCCCTCATTGCCGCTGCCCCAGCGTTCGGGCGCGGCCATCACCTTCTGCAGGGTATCCTTGGCAAAATTGCCGCGATTGAGGAAGAAATTGAGATATCCGTTCACCGGCTGCGCGGTGCAGACCTCAGGACGGTCAATCGCCGCCGCAAGCTTCTGGGCAATCATGGGCGGGCCCATGCGCAGCGCCTTGGACAGCTTAAAGCAGGGAAAAGCAAAATCGCCCAGCTTGCTGTCAGGCGGAACCTCCAGCAGCGCCTCATAATTGATGCCGGCGTCCACGCCGGGGTACGCTGTCCGGACAGCCGCGTCCACAATCTGCGCAATCAGCGTCTTCATTTCCATGCATTCATTCCTCCCCAAAATAGTACAGTGGTTATTGTAACATGAAATGCGGAACTTTACAATTATTTTAACGTCCTATTTTGCATAAGAAACGGGCAGGATCGCGCGCATGCCGCGCCTTTCCCCTGCCCGCTCGTTCGTCAGTCCGCTTTTGCCGTTTTGGCTGCATCCAGCCGCGCCACAACGCCGGCATAAGCCGCCGTCAGAGCCGCGCCCAGCAGCACACCTCCCAGCACATCGGTCAGCCAATGCACGCCGGAAGCCAGACGACCCACCGACATGACCAGCATCATCAGCACGCCCAGCACATCCAGCAGGAACAGCACTTTCTGATTGCCGATGCGCCGCTCCGCCTGCACCAGCGCCGAGGAAACCAGGCACACGGCCAGCATGGTATGCGAGGACGGGAAGGAGGCCTCCAGCGCCGTCTCCGTGGGCAGGATGACGGGGCGATAATTGATAATCACCTTTTCAAACAGCACATACGCCGCGCCCAGCGCCACATACAGACCGGCCAGCGCCCAAAGATCGGCGTCCACGCGCTTCAGGCTCCTGCGCCGGATCAACTGATACAGCCCTAAGAGCGCAAAGCAGGGCGCGATCAGGATGCAGATTTTGCCCAGCTTGTCGGTGATATCATACCAGCCCATCTGCAATCCTGTGCGCTGATGCACACGCAGGTTCAGCGTCGCCAGGCCGATTTGCGAACCGTTCGGCCCAACGTTCTGCACGTCCACCGTCTTGATCGCCACAATCAGCGCCGCAAAGAGAATCAGCAGCGCAGCGGACAGCGCCAGCATCGTGCGGGCGTGCCTTTGCAGCCTTGCATGCTTATATTCGGTCATTGCGTTTTGCCTTTCATTCATTTTCCAGCCGTTCCATGGCCTCGTAGATGGCCTCCAGCTCCTCAGCGGAATCATACTGCAGGATAATCTTTCCCTTTTTTAGGTTTCCATGCAGCGCCGTGCGAACGCCAAGCACATTTTGCAGACGCTCCTGCATATCGTTCAGCTCTGAAGGCAAGGGCTTAGGCTCGGGCTTGGCGGGCTTTTCGCCGGGCTGGGCAGCCAGCCTTTCCAGCTCGCGCACCGACATGCCCTCGCGCACCGCGCGCTCGGCCAGCGCCAACTGACGGCTTTCATCCGCCAGTCCCGCCAGCACGCGCGCATGACCGGCAGACAGCTCGCCCGCCTTGACCAGCTCGCGGATGCTCTCGGGCAGCTGCAGCAGGCGAAGCAGGTTCGCCACCGCAGGGCGCGAACGCCCCACGCGCTTGGCGGCCAGCTCCTGGGTATAGCCGCACTCCTCCATCAGGGCGCGGATGCCCGCCGCCTCTTCAATGGGGTTCAAATCCTCGCGCTGCAAGTTTTCAATCAGCGCGGCCTCCATGCGCTCCTGCTCGGTCATATCGCGCACCACGCAGGGCACGCTTTGCAGCCCCGCCATGCGCGCCGCGCGATAGCGCCGCTCGCCCGCCACAATGCGGTAGCGCGCGCCGTTTTCCACCACCAGCAGCGGCTGCAGAACGCCCGCCTGCCGAATGCTTTCCGCCAGCGCCTCCAGCGCCTGCGTATCAAAGGTGCGGCGCGGCTGATCGGGATTGGGATCGAGCTGGCTGACGGCAATTTCCGTTACGCCAGCGGGCAGATCGGTTTCGGGAAGCAGCGCATCCAGACCGCGCGCCAGGCCATGTTTGGTCGCCATAAGGGCGTTTCCTCCTTTGAAGGGTTCCGTGTTCAGCGCGCGGGCTTATCGCCGTTGCGCGCCATCACCTCGCGCGCCAGGGCGCGGTAGGCCTCCGCGCCGGTAGAACGCGGATCATAGCGGTTAATAGGCAGCGCATGGCTGGGCGCCTCGCCCAAGCGCACATTGCGCGGCACAATGGTGGCAAATACCTTGCCACGGAAGTGCTTTTTCACCTGCGCCACCACCTGCAATCCCAGGTTGGTGCGGCCGTCCAGCATGGTCAGCAGCACGCCCTCGATATCCAGCGAAGCGTTCAACCCTCGCTTAATGCGTGCCACGGTATCCATCAGGCTGGTTACGCCCTCCAGGGCATAATATTCGCACTGGATGGGAATCAGCACGCTGTTTGCCGCCGTCAGGGCGTTGATGGTCAAAAGACCCAGCGAGGGCGGGCAGTCGATCAGCATATAATCATAGCGATCCAGCAGCGGACGCAGCGCCGCGCGCAGGCGATACTCGCGCCGCTCCATCTGCACCATTTCCACCTCGCAGGCAGCCAGGCGGATATCGCCGGGCAGTACGTCCATGCCGGGCGTATCGGTGGATACGATGCACTTTTCCGCCGTCGCCGTGCCCAGCAGCACCTCATACAGCGTTTGCGCGCCGGCCTTCGCCCCCGCGCCGCTGGAAGCGTTGCCCTGGGGGTCGGCGTCGATCAACAGCGTTTTCCGTCCCTGCTCAGCCAGGCACGCGCACAGGTTGACCGCCGTGGTGGTTTTGCCCACGCCGCCCTTTTGATTGGTGATGGCAATAATTTTACCCAATGTAGTTTCCTTCTTTATAGATCATCGTATTATTGCAGCCATTCGTGCCAGCGATAAGGCGAATACGCGCTGCGCACGGTGCGGGCGATAAAATCCAGCTCGTCCGGCGTTTGAAAGGCCGCGAAGCGCAGATAAAGCGTCCGCAGAGCGGACAGGCTTTCGTGCGTCATGGCAAACTGGCGCAGTCGCTGATACTGCTCTGGATTGCGCGGCAGCTGCTGCAGCTTCAGGTATAGCACCTCGTCCGCCATCGCATCCACATCATCCACGCGCACGCGCATGGTGCGGCCGTCATCCAGGAGCACGCGCATATCCCCGAAGGTCATATCGCGCAGGGTATGAAAGATCATTTCATCCAGATCCTTCGCCAGCAGCGCGATGGGCGTTTGAGCGATATCGCAGCCGTTCAGGGTATCCGCCGCCTGCTGCGCCAAATCGCACCGCTGCAAGAAAGCCGCGCCCAGCCAGGGCTGCAAAAGCCGCGTCACGCGCTCCTGCGCAACCATGCCCCCGCCCCCTTTCGCCTCTTATCAAGGGTATCACAAACCTGCCGTTTTGTCCACCCAAAAGCGGCGGTTTCAAGCGTCAAATATCCAGGGTCATCGTATCGTAGGCCACGATAAAGTCCAGCTCCGCCGCCTCGCGCGAAAGCTCGTCATGCGTACGATCGATCAGATGGCCGATATGGCTGAGGAGCAAAACTGTCCTCTCATCAATCCGCCCCATATCGCGCAGCAGATCGGCCGTTTCGCGGCACTGCAGGATATCCATATGCGCCGAGGTGAAATTGGAGCCGCGCGCCAGCGTGCAATCCATGGACACCGCATCAAAATGAAAATCGCTCTTGCGCAGGTAAGCAATCGTATCCTCGCGCAGCAGGCCCGAATCATGCACCCAGAACACCGTTTTGCCGCCATGCTGCACGATATAAAGCAGCGTCTCCGTGCCGGGCGAATGGTGCGACGGCAGGGCGATGACACGGTAATCGCCGATCTCGCGGGTTTCAAAGGGCTGCATAGCATGGATGACCGGCGTGCGATTGGGGGGATTTTTGCTGTTTTTCGCCTGAATACTTGCCATGCGCGCGTCTTCCTTTTCAGCCAGCGCGGGCGGCATGTACAAATGCCAGGTATCGGGATCCTGATAGCGGGCGGTCATCTCCGAGACGGCATAATGATCCGAATGCCCGTGCGTAATCAGGATATGGCGATACTTGCGCATATCCAGGCCGTAAAATGCCTGATGCGCAAACATATCGGAGGAGCAGTCGATCATAATATCGTCAACGGTTGCCTGCGAACGGGTGCGGATATCCTTGCCGCCGTGCGCGCGGGCATAGCTGCACAGCCGGCAGGAACAAAAAGGCTCCGGAATGCCATAGCCGTCGCCGGTGCCATAATAGGTAATTTTCACATTGCTGCCCTCCCGTACTTTCATAGCCGAGCTATTATAACATGCCCGCGCGCAAAATCCCAGCCCTGGGGATCAACAATTGATCAGAAATTATGAGAAATTTCTAAAATTTAAATTAAGCAAATTTATTCATAGTTTTGCATATATTTTCTCTCTAATTTCTTCATTTTTCCCCTTCTTGTGGCAGCAGCTGCCACATGCCACAAGGGATAGCGCAATGGTATTCCAAAGCGGCTGCATGGCGTGCAAGCAGGTGGATTGTGGATAACTATTGCCTTTTTGCCGAAAATCTGCTATGATAAGCCCGTAATTCAGACAGGTCGATGGTTTATCCACCGGAAGTTATCCACCGCCTGCCCAAATGCAGGACAGATGGAGCTGTTTTTTTTGCTCATTTCGCCGCGCTGTGCCGGATTACAATATGCATTGATGATATACAGATGGGGGCCTTTACGTTGGAAATTACGCAGCTTTGGAACGACGCCTGTGATATCCTGCGCAACGAGATTACCGAGGTGAGCTACAATACCTTTATCAAAAGCGCGCTTACGCCTGTTGAGCTGCGCGGCGATACCTGTGTATTGCAGGCTGCAACGGATTTCTACCATAATTTTGTCAGCAAGCGTTACGGCCCCCTGCTTGAGGCCGCTCTGACGCAGGCTGCTTCCAAGCCGCTGCATGTAAAGCTCCTCACCCCGGCCGAGGGCGAATCCTACAAGAGCGCCCCGGCGGATGTACAGCCCTTGCCCGCGTTTCTCAACCCCAAGTACACCTTCGATTCCTTTGTAGTAGGCAACAGCAACCGCTTTGCGCACGCGGCCTGCCTGGCTGTAGCTGAAGCTCCAGCTGAGGCATACAACCCGCTGTTCATCTACGGCGGCGTGGGTCTGGGCAAAACGCACCTGATGCACGCCATCGGCCACTATATGCTGCAGGCCAACCCCAACGTGCGCATCAATTATGTAACCAGTGAAACCTTCATGAACGAGCTGATTTCGGCCATTCAGACGGGTCAGAACGCTGCGTTCCGTGAAAAATACCGCAATGTGGATGTGCTGCTGATCGACGATATTCAAATCATCGCCGGCGCCACCAGCACGCAGGAGGAGTTTTTCCACACCTTTAACGCCCTGCACACCGCAGGCAAGCAGATCATCATCGCCAGCGACCGTCCCCCGCGCGAGATTCCGCGCCTGGAAGAGCGCCTGCGCAGCCGTTTTGAGTGGGGCCTGATCGCCGATATCCAGCGTCCTGACCTGGAAACGCGCATCGCCATCCTGCGCAAACGCGCGCAGACCGAAATGATGCACTGCAGCGACGATGTGTTCCAGATGATCGCCGAGCGCGTGGAAAGCAACATCCGCGAGCTGGAAGGCTGCCTGACCCGCCTGAGCGCCTATGCCTCCCTGACCGGCCGTGAAATTGACTGCCATCTGGTGGAGGAAGCGCTGCGCGAGGTATTTGCCAAGCATGAGCCGCGTCACCTGACCTGTGAGGACGTGATGCGCACGGTGGCTTCCTACTATAATGTAACGCCGGAAGACCTCAAAGGCCCGCGCCGCAATCGTGAAATCGCTACCCCGCGCCAAGTAGCCATGTATCTGTGCAGGGAGCTGACGGACAGCAGCATGTCCCGCATCGGCGACGCAATGGGCGGCCGCGACCACACCACCATCCTGCACGGCTGCGACAAGGTATCCGAGGATATCCGCACGTCGGACGCCTTCGCTTCGCTGGTGGATGACCTGCGGCACCAGCTGCAAAACAAATAAAATACAAAAAATAAATTTTTAAAACGCAAAACTTGCAATTTTAGGCTTGATTAAAAGTTCGGATGCGTGTATAATGCAACTTGTTAACACGCAATCCTGCTTTTAAGGAGCCTTTTATTTATGTCTCTCACTCTTTCCGCCACCGCCCGGGGCGTTGCCCCCTCCGCCACCCTCAAGCTCAATGCAGCCGTCGCCCAGATGAAAAGCGAAGGCGTGCCCGTTTTGTCCCTGGGCGCAGGCGAGCCTGATTTTGATACGCCCGAGCACATCCGCAAGGCCGCAATCGAGGCGCTGAACACCGGTAAAACCCGTTATACCGACGTAAGCGGCATCCCGCAGCTGCGCCAGGCGATTGCCGATCATATCCTGGCTCAGAAGGGACTGCGCTATGACGCGCGGCAGATCATCGTGGGCGCAGGCGCCAAGCAGGTGCTTTATCACGCACTGCAGGCCATCCTGAACCCCGGCGACGAGGTGGTTCTGCCCTCTCCTTATTGGGTCAGCTACACTGAAATGATCCGCATGGCGGGCGGCGTTCCGGTTTTTGTCAACACTGATCCTGCAAATTTCTTTTTGCCCACCCCGGAGCAGATGGCCGCTGCCATCACCAGCCGCACGAAGGCGATGATCCTCAACTCCCCCAACAACCCCACCGGCGCGGTGTGGCCGCGAGAGCTGATCGTCGCCGCGATGGAGCTGGCCAAGCAGCACGATTTCTGGGTCGTCAGCGATGAGATTTACGAAGCGCTGGTTTATGATGGGATGGAGCACATCTCCCCCGCCTCCATCAGCGAGGATGCGTATTCCCGCACAATCGTCATCTCCGGTTTCAGCAAGTCCTACGCCATGACGGGCTGGCGCATTGGCTATGGCAGCGGCCCGCGCATGGTGATCGCAGCCATGGCCGCCTTGCAGAGTCACGCCACTGGCAATGTAAACAGCATCGCCCAGTATGCGGCGCTTGCCGCGCTGCAGGGGCCACAGGATTGCGTGCAGCAGATGAAGCAAAGCTTTGAGCGCCGCCGTAGCCTGATGCTGGACTGCGTAAAGAACGCCGGCCTGACGGCCAGTATTCAGCCGCAAGGCGCGTTCTATCTGCTGCTGGATATCCGTTCGGCCATCGGGAAATCGCTGGACGGCAAGACGATCACGGACGATTTGACCTTCTCCGAGCTTTTGCTTGCGCACAGCTTTGTGGCTGTCGTGCCCGGCTCGCCCTTCGGCGCGCCCGGCTTTGTGCGCCTGTCCTACGCCGCGGCGGATACAGTGATCACCCAGGCAATGGAGCGCATTGGTAGCTTTATGCATGCGCTGCAATAAAAAGTGCATATAACAAACGCCTCCTTGCCATAATACATAGCGAAAGCAAGGAGGTGTTTTCATTTGGTTATGGATAAGATTGCGCTGCTTCTGGTCATCATCGGAGCCGTCAACTGGGGGCTGATCGGCATTTTCCAGTTTGATTTGGTCGCTTCCATCTTCGGCGGACAGGCCGCCGTCGTCAGCCGTATCATCTACACGCTGGTTGGCGCGGCGGGACTGTGGTGCATTTCGCTTCTGTTCCGCGACCGTGAAATGGTCAAGGGCTGACCAAAGGCAACGCAAAAGGCGCTCGGAAAAACTTCGAGCGCCTTTTTGATTATTCCGGCAGCCGATCCTTCATATAGATCATACCCTTTTCCAATGCCACATCCCAGAAACGCCAATCATGGATCCCAGGCCATTCCTGATAGCAAACATCAAAGTGGTTCTCCTGCAAAATTGCGTTCATTTCCGTACTCAGGGAATGCAAGGGATCTTCCGTGCCGCATGCCAGATAGAACAGCGGCTTTTTTTGATCCTTGGGCCAGGTACGAACGCGCGCAGCCAGGTCGTCCAGCGAATCTGCCTGCAAATCCGCGCCAATCACGCCCTGCAGCTCCTCGCGGCTATAATAGCCGTTTTCTATCAACAGATTGGGACGATTCAGGGTGAAGAACCCGGAGGAAAAGCACATTGCTCCCGCATAAAGATCGGGCCGCTGCAAGGCGCACTTGAGCGCGCCATAACCGCCCATCGATAGCCCGCCAACATAGGTATGCGCAGGATCGGCAGGAATTTTAAACATCGCCTGCATGATTTCGGGCAGCTCTTCCGTAAGATAGGTAAAGAACCGCGGCCCATGGGCCATATCCGTATAGAAGGAACGCTGCGCATCGGGCATAATCAGCGCATAGCCATAGTAATTGGCAAAGCGCTCAGCGCTGCTCATGCGCTGCCAGGCGTCGGCATTTTGGCGCAATCCATGCAGCAAATACAGCGTGCGCGTGAAGGGCTTTGGGCGTCCCTCGCGATCAAAATGATCGTAGGGAATCACCACGTTGACCACGGTATCCACATCCAGCACGCGCGAACGAAGGGACATTCTGATGCAAGCCATAACGCCGCTCCTTATTTCATGGCGGCCTTGGAGAAGCCCGTCAGGATGTATTTCTGGCAGAAGAAGAACAGTACCACAACCGGGATTACGCACACCAGCGCCGCCGCCATGATCTGGTTAAAGTTCATAATCTCATTGCCAGCATAAGCATTCAGGATTTCCTTCAGCGCGATGGAAACGGTGCGATAAGCGTTGTCGGTAGTTACCATTTTGGGCCAGAAATAGCTATTCCAGCCATTGATGAACGCAATAACCGTAACCGTGATCACCGTGGGCTTGCACATGGGCACCAGGACGTTGCGGATCATACCCGCACGACCCATGCCATCCACACGCGCGGCGTCCAGATAGCTTTCATCCACAGCTTTAAAGTTCTGCCGCAGCATGAAGATGAAGTACGCCGAAACCGCCTCGGGCAGCACCAAGCCAATATAGGTATTCATCCATCCAAGACGAGAAACCATAATATAGGTAGGAATGAACGTTACCTGCATGGGCACCATCAGCGCGCCAAGGATCAGGGTGAACAGCAAATCGCGCCCGGCAAACTGGCCCTTGGAGAAGGCGTAGGCCGCCATCACGCCCGTGATCACCTGAATGATCGTGCAGGCCGTCGTAACGATCAGACTGTTGAACATAAAGCGCCCCATGGGGAACTTCTGGAACACAGCCGAGTAGTTTTCAAAGTGCAGTTCCTTTGGGAAAAACGTGGGGTGGGACAACAGCAGCTCGTCGGTAGATTTCAGCGAAGAAATCAGCATCCAGTAGAGCGGGAACACCACAATCAGCGTAAGCAGCAGCGCGCAGAAGGTTTGGAGCGCGGCGCGCAGCCTACGGCGACGGGCGGCAGCAAGATAGTTTTTGCCAGGGTTTTTTACAATCGTTTCACTCATTTTCCGCCCCTCCTTTACGCATCGTAGTTTACCTTGCGATCCGACCACTTCATCGTAACCAGCGTGCAGATCAGCAAAATCAGGAAGAATACCACGCCCACCGCGGCCGCGCGATCCAGGCGATAGCTCTTAAAAGCCAGCGAATAAATCCAGTATACGATCACGTTGGTCGCCTCGTAAGGGCCGCCGGCGGTCAGCATCTCGATGGTCTGGTACACTTTCATGGCCGCCAGGAAGGAGGTAACGCCCAGGAACAGGGTGGTCGGCGCAATCAGCGGCACGGTGATATAGCGGAAAATCTGCCGGCCATTCGCGCCGTCCAGCGCCGCGGCCTCAAAGTAATCCTGGCTTAAGCCCTTGATGGCGGAGAGGTAGATCATCATGGCATAGCCCACCGAGCGCCACAGCGAAAAGACGATAACGGATAGAAGCGCCGTATCCTTATTTCCCAGCCAGTTAACAGGCGTAACGCCAAGGGCCGTATACAGCTGGTTGAACACGCCGTAGGACTCATTATACAGCCACAGGAAAACCAGGGCAGAGGCCGAAATGGTCACATACTTGGGCAGGATCACCAGCGTGCGCATGATCTTGAACGAACGGCTCATGCGGTTAAACAGCAGTGCCAGCAACAAGCCCAGCACGCAGGAGCCAAACACCTCGCCCAACGTGTACAGGAACGTAACCGAAAGCGAGGAAGTAAGGCGTTTTAAGCCCGTACCGGTAGAAGAAAACAGCCAAATATAGTTTTTGAAGCCTACATAGGCGTAATTATCCTTCATCAGATTCCAGTTGGTCAGGCTGATTCGAAACAGCTCTACCACCGGATAGTAGGTGAAAACGATAAAAAACAGCAGCGCCGGCAGGGCATAGCCAAAGTCAGCCAGCCGGCCGCGCAGTTTATAGGGGCTCATCTTTTTCTTTTTCGTGGTGTTAGGAGCGGTGCTCACGGTTTTGCCTCCTGAAATCGATGTACTGCTTGATAGCGCGCTTCGCGGAGGGAAGGACTTCAAAAAGGATAAAAGCGTGGGAGGCGCAGGGCAGGATTCCCCGCGCCTCCCGGTGAAAGCAAGGCTTACATATCAGCCAGGATCTCGTTGATGGCTTCAATCATGTTTTCAACGCCAGTTTCAACATCGACGCCTTCCAGGAAGATCTGCGCAAGGCCGTCGCTCCACTTGGTAGCAATATCGCTCCATACGGGGCTGGCGGGAGCAGCGTATACATCATCCATATGGTCGTACAGGTTCTTCAGCTCCGGATTGGCGACAACCCATTCCTTGCAGCCTTCGCTCTCCAGGCATTCGGTCGTTACGGGCATATAGCCGGTGGCCTTGATGACAACCAGGTTGCCTTCGGGCTGAGTCAGCCAGCGGATGAACTTATAAGCGGCTTCCTTCTGCGCCTCGGTCGCCTTGGCCATGATGGTCAGGCCGCTGCCGCCCAGGTCGGCAATGGTCTTTTCGCCAGAGGGCGGGAAGGCAACGCCAACCTCATAGCCGTTGTTGGCCAGAGCAGGCTGATATACGCTGTACACAGCGCAGGTGTGGAACACGGCGAAGGAGGTGCCGTCAATCAGCGACTGGCGCATGTTCGTGGAGGCGTTCGTGCCATAGCACCACTTAACCAAGCCTTCGTCCACCCAGCCCTTGAGCATCTTGATCACGTTGACGGCCTTTTCGGAGCCCAGACCCGTCTTGGTCATTTCTTCGTCTTCAAAGGCTTCAACGCCGTTCTCCCAGAAAATGGGGCCGAAATAGGCGGAGCCCCAGCCGGCGAAGGAGCAGCCATAACGGGTGGTGTTGCCATTTTCATCCTTCACAGTCGCCTTGCGCAGGAAAGCGTCGAATTCTTCCCAGGTCTTGGGGATTTCGATGCCCTCGTTGGTGGCGAAGGTCTTGTTGTAGTACATGGTGGGGCACACAGAGCAGAAGGCGGGCACGCCGTACTGCTGGCCGTTGTAAGAATAGGCTTCGTACATGCCCTTGGCATAGACGCTCATATCGTCGTTATTGGCGGCGATATACTGGTCAATAGGAGCCAGCACGCCGTTTTCAGCGAAGGTCGCAATGCTGGTCTGCACGGTCTGCTGCACGGCGGGCACGGCGTTGGCGGCGTGGGCGGCCAGCAGCTTCTGGTTGGATTCATTGTAGGAGCCGGCGTAGGTGGCCTTTACCTCGATGCCGGGGTTGGCTTCTTCAAAGGCGTCGATCACGGTCATGATCTGTTCTACCATCTGGTTTTCAAAGCTGTACCAGAATTCGATCGTTACGGGCTCCTCCGCCATTGCGGGCAGAGCCAGTCCGGCGAACATCGCCAGCGCCAGAAGCAGGGAAAGCAGTTTTTTCATACGGTTTCTCCTTTAGTTTATTCTTCCGTCATGGCAGACGGTAAGGAACGTGAATATGGCGTCGATGCACAGGGATACAATGCATCAAATTGGTACTATCTTAGCATATTTATGTCCTAATTTCAAGCGTTTTTTGACAAATTAAACAAATTATGATTTTCCGTAGGCTTTTGCACATTCATGCTGCGTGCTTAGCAGGAAACTGCACCTTCCGTCAAAAGAACAAAAAACCGCATAAATGCGCATTGCCTGTTTGGATTTTTCGTATTATAATGAAATCATTGCGGCTGAACGGGCAGACGTGCGTTCACTTTTTGATTGTGAATCCGTCGCCCGGCTATCACGCTTCAATTTTACGCTTACTGTTTTTCAAATACTTAAAAGGATGGCACGCAGAATCACCATGGGCATATTACAGCGTTTTTTCCAGATTCCGGGCGCGGATGGCAAGCCGATGCCCTACGAAGAAGCTAAAAAACTCTATAAAGAAAACATTTCCATCGCCTGGCCCTCCACCATCGAGGGCGCGCTGATGAGCATCATCGGCTCGGTGGATACAGCCATGGTAGGCACGCTGGGCACCGCGGCCATCGCGGGCGTGGGCCTTACCAGCCAGCCGCGCATGATCCTGCTGGTGGTGGCGCAGGCCCTGTGCGTGGGTACCACGGCTATCTGCGCCCGCCGCAAGGGCGCAAACGATCAAAAGGGCGCGAACGCCTGTCTGAACCAGTCCATGGCAATCATCACGCTGCTGGGACTGCTGATGACTCTGGCGGGCTACTTCGGCGCGGAATGGCTGATGAAGCTGGCCGGCGCCAACGAGGACACGCTGGAAATCAGCGTATCGTATTTTAAGATTATCAGCCTGGGGCTTTTGTTCAACTGCTGGTCGCTGTGCATCTGTGCAGCCATGCGCGCCATTGGCAAAACGCGCATCACGATGGTGACAAACATCACCGCCAACCTCGTCAACGTGTGCCTGAACTATGTGCTGATCAACGGCAAGCTTGGCTTTCCGCGCCTGGGCGTGCGCGGCGCGGCCATCGCCACCGTGTGCGGTACCTTTGTCTCCTGCCTGATGGCCTTCCGCTTTGCCTGCCACAAGGGTGGCTATTATCATTTGGGTTTGCCCAAATTTGACCGCACCACACTGCAAAGCCTTGGCAGCGTAGGCTCGGGCTCTGTGCTGGAATCAGCCTGTCTGCGCATCGGCTTTTTCATCACGGCCAAGATGGTCGCAGGCGCGGGCACAGCGGTGTTCGCAGCGTATCAGATCGTGTCGCAGGTATCCTCTCTTTCCTTCACCCTGGGCGATGGCGTGGCCAGCGCTGGCACGGCGCTGGTTGGTCAGAGCCTGGGCGCAAAGCGCAAGGATCTGGCCCGCGCGCACACCCGCGTATGCCGCCGCATCAGCATTGTGCTGTCGCTTGGATTGATGCTTATCATCTTCGCCCTGCGCCGCCAGCTGGCGCTGCTGTTTACCACCGATGAAGCGGTCATCATGGGTGCTACGATGTCCTTCTATGTGCTGGTTTTGGGCATGATGCCCCAGAACGGGCGCGTAATCTACTCCGGTTGCCTGCGCGGCGCGGGCGATGTGCGCTATGTCGCCGTCTGCGCGCTGCTGAGCGTTACAGTGCTGCGCCCCATCCTGACCTACGTTTTCTGCTATCCGATCGATCACGCCTTCCCCGGCAATTATATCGCCGTGATGGGGCCGTGGATCGCCTTTGTAATCGACGCCTTTGTGCGCCAGGCTTTGCTGGGCAGCCGCATCAAGAGGGACGCCTGGCTGGAAAAAAAGCTGGCGTGATTCTGCTTTGCCAAAGGAGGCTTTGCTATGCGTGAAATTCAGGCCGCCGCGATTGAGCAGGCCGTATATGATTTGATCCTGGAAGCCAGCTATAATATCGGTCCCGACGTATGCGAGGCTGTTCGGCGCTATCGCGACGCAGAACCCTCCCCTACCGGGCGCGCGGTGCTTCATCAGCTGTTGGAAAACTATCAGATTGCCAGCGCTGAGCGCGTGGCCATCTGCCAGGATACGGGCATGTGCGTGATCTTTCTGGATATCGGACAGGATGCGCACATCTGCGGCGGCGATCTGACCGACACGCTCAACAGCGCCGTCCGCCGCGCCTATGCCGATGGCTATCTGCGCAAAAGCGTGGTGCGTGATCCGCTGTATGACCGCGTGAACACCCGCGACAACACTCCAGCCGTTGTGCATACGCGCATTGTGCCGGGTGACAAGCTGGATATTCTCATCACCCTCAAGGGCTTTGGCAGTGAAAACATGTCGCGCGTTAAAATGCTGGTACCGGCCGACGGCGAAGCGGGCGTGATCGACTTTGTGGTGGACGCTGTGCGCCAGGCCGGCCCCAACCCCTGCCCACCGGTCATCGTGGGCGTAGGCATCGGCGGCACCATGGAGCAGGCCGCCCTGCTGGCCAAGCGCATGACAGCGCGCGCGCTGGATACGGTCAATCCCGATCCGCGCTATGCCGCTCTGGAGGATGAAATTCTGCGCCGCATCAATCAGCTGGGCATTGGCCCCGCTGGTATCGGCGGGCGCTGCACAGCGCTCAAGGTCAATATTGCCGCCGCACCCACGCACATCGCGGGCATGCCAGCGGCCGTCAATATGTGCTGCCATGCCGCCCGGCACGCGCACACCGTACTGTAAAAGGAGGCCTTTTCATGGCGCAGATTCGTTTGCAGCTTCCCTTAACGCGCGAGGCGCTGGCTCCCTTGCGCGCGGGCGACGAGGTACTCATCAGCGGCGATCTTTACACCGCCCGCGACGCGGCGCACAAGCGGCTGGTACAGTGTCTACAGGATGGACAGCCGCTGCCCTTCGACGTGCGCGGCCAGCTGATCTACTATGTCGGCCCCGCTCCAGCCTCACCCGGCCATGCCGTAGGCGCAGCGGGCCCCACCACCAGCTACCGTATGGACGCCTATACCCCTGCCCTGCTGGACGCCGGGCTGCTGGGCATGATGGGCAAGGGCAAGCGCAGCCCTGCCGTGATTGAAAGCATGGTGCGCCATGGCGCAGTTTACTTCGGCGCTGTCGGCGGTGCAGCGGCGCTGATCTCCCGCCACATCACGCATAGCGAGGTCGTCGCCTATCCCGATCTGGGCGCGGAGGCCGTGCATCGCTTCACGGTGGTCGATTTCCCCGCGCTGGTGATTATCGATAGCCTGGGACAGAACCTATATGAAATCGGCCCCCGGCAGTATTGTGAGGAATAACAAAAGGGGGCTGTGAAAGAACGAAAAGTTCTTCCACAGCCCCTTTGCAATTTATGTCAAGTAAAACAATGAAAGAAAAAAGAGTATAAATCCCCCATCCCCCCAGAGAAAGCGTCTAAGGAGCATTCAGGCAACGTTCTGTTTTTTCATGGTTTTGTTGCAGAGCTTGTAGAGATTGTGACCGATAGAAACGAGAAAAACCTCCAATCTGACGGAATTGAGCCCTCTGCGCACGATTCGCCTGTACCTTCGGTCGTATTTCATAACGCCAAATGTACCTTCTGCCTGAATCGAACGGTTCATTCTCAGCAGTGCGCCATGGACACTGTTCAGATTATCCAGCACCTCCCGGTGCATCGCGGTCAGCTCCCGGTTGATTCGCACCGTTCGGTTCTTCGGCGTCTTTTTGCATTCGGATGCATAGGGGCAGCCGCTGCAATCCTCGCATTCAAATACTTCCTCCTGCCGTCCGTATTTGTTTCCCTTTACGTTCTTTCGATAACGGAAATGGAATGCCTTTCCGTTAGGACAGTGCATGACGCCGTCCGGATCAATATGGAAGTTCTCTGCCCGATACGGATTCTCCCGGTATTTCCTGTCTTTGCTTTCCTTGTCGAACATGGTGAACTTCATATACTTCTTCATGCCATGCGCTTCGCAGTACAGGTAGTTGCTGTACGAGCCGTAACCGGCGTCCGCTACGGGATACTCCGGATAGAAGCCGTACAGAGCATGAAACTTCTCCATCAGCGGCACGAAGCAATCCATATCGGAGCGGTAGTGGTTGACGTCCGCCACGACGATATACTCATCTGCCACGCCGATTTGTATGTTGTATGCCGGCAGCAGCTGCTCGTTGCCCATATGCCTTCACTACCGGCACTGTTGGTACTGCCATTAAGACCGACGTCTTCACCTACGATGATGCCAACTGGAAGGACAAGCTGACTGCGTTCAATGATCAGACCATTACCTATGACGCCATTGGCAATCCCACCAACGACAGCACCTGGAACTATTCTTGGATCAACGGTCGCCGGCTGCGCTGCATGCATAAGGGGGAATTGGGCGAGCAAAACTATGATGAGATCACCTTTGAGTACAACGAAAACGGTCTGCGCACCAAGAAGACCCGCATGTACTACGATAATGCCACGGGTGATATCGTCTGCAAGGTAACCAACTACACCTTGCATGGCAAGAACATTGTGCATATGACCGAAATTGGCAATGAGCTGCACTTCTTTTACGATGTGCAGAACAAGCCTGCGGTGGTCGTTTTCAACGGCACTTCTTACGCCTATCTGTACAACCTACAGGGCGATGTCATTGGCCTGGTTGACAGTAACGGCACCAAAATGGTATCCTATTCTTACGATGCTTGGGGTAAGCCGATCAGCAAGGCTGGTACGCTCGCCAGCACGCTGGGTACGATCCAGCCCTTTAGGTATCGCGGGTATGTCTTTGATGAAAAGACGGGACTGTATTATCTCCAAACAAGATATTACATGGCACAGCGGAACCGATTTGTGAATGCAGATACGGTGCTTGGTTGCATGGGTTATCCTTTGACGCACAATATATTCACTTACTGTGTCAATGCGCCAGTTGTTCGCACTGATGATACTGGCATGATCAGTGTATGGGATATTCTGGTTAATCGAGTGCGTAACGCTGTGATGATCGTGCAACACTCTAATGCAACACGAAGCAATCCCAATCCAGAGGCGGAAGTTGTTACAGTTGATGTTCTAATCAGCAATCTTAAAATTATGGCTGATAAAAAGACGGATGTTAGTGCTGCAAAAGACACCGGTTGTGCCATGTATATCAGGGCTGCAATTGTCGGAAAACTTAAGCGTCACGGGCATCACACATATGCAGCGGGCATGACTTCTATGTTTAGAGATAACATGGTATTCAAGGGAAACATCGAAGATATTGGCGGTCCAAGTGGTCTTGTGCGAGGAATGATTGTCGGTACTGCCAGCACAACCCCCGGTAAGGTAAGTCACGGTGGTGTGTATTACGGCTTGTACGATTTTGGCGATGGCCCTGAACATGCTGTATATTCTTTTAACACCAAGAAGAAATGCGGCAATCTGAGACCCTTCTCGGATTTGGAATGGGTATACTATGGATGGCACCAAGGTGTTGTTCTTGATGAACAGGAATAAGCTATTCCTTGGGATCATTCATTAATCCTGACGAATAAACTTTCTTACACTTTCTGACATGAGTATTGGGAGGAGATATCGCATATGAAACCAGCAAACTACAGCCGTTTCTTCAGTTCATCTATATTGCGTTGTTTGCTCATTGGTTCTTCCATAGCCTATCTCCTCCTTTGTATTTTACCTGGATATGGAGTAGCATTCAGTGACGAGCAGGCCTCACCAAAGAGAATTATTGTTTTTCCACTTTATGCCGAGGAAATACTTGTTGATTTGGCAGGTACAGATCGTATTGTGTATGTGGGTCATCAGCAGATTGAAGACGAATCGTATTCGCCGATCATTAAGTATGTTTCCCACATTCCTGGTGCTAATTGGCAGAATAGTGATGAATGTGAACTTCTGCAGCTTGATCCAGACCTGATAGTGCTTGATAAGGATTTGATGTCAGATTATGTGGAAATATTTCCAGCTCTATCGCAGAGGGCAGAATTCCTTTTTGTGGATGAACCCGAATCTATTGATGAAATAAAGTCACTCATTATGCAAATCGGAGATGCTGTTGGGGAAAGAGAAAGAGCACATGAAATGGTGTTGATCCTCGAATCAGCGCTTGAAGACATTGCTCGCCTTGTTGATAATGAGCATATAAGTAAACGTAATGCTGCTTATGTTGGAGAATACTGCCCTTTGTGGGATGATGTCATTGATGCTGTTGGGATAGCTCCTCTATCGTGCGAGCACATGTGCCTTTTTGATAATATAGAAGTTTTAGCGGATTGGAATCCGGATATCATTCTGTTTAGCCCTTATGCTTTCGATACAGATGGATCTCTATTGTACTTCGGGCAGGAGTATGTTAGGGAGGTTGCCAGTCTCATTTCAAACAATCCCATGTTAACTACCATAAGCGCAGTACAAGATAGAAATTTATATCCATTAAGTATTCACTCATCACACTATGTAGTAAATAGCATTCGAGATCTACTGCGATATATGGATAACAGTTTTCCAGAACTTGACCAATAAGCCACTTGAATTAAAAGCACTATTTTACCCTAACATTGGCGGAGCTTCTACGGTGGCTCCGCTATTTCTGTCTTCACCCATGACAATGAGAACCGGCCTACGCTGCTCAACTTCGGCAGCTCCCGTCAGGTGGCGTATGTCTATGACGGTCTGGGGCGCATCTCCCGTTGCACGGTCAACGCCGGCAGCACCGGGGTTGCCACGACCTACGGATATCTGGCTGGCGGTCACGGCACCAATAGCACCACGCCTCTGGTGCAGACCATTACCCAGTCCGGCACTACGCTGACCTATACCTATGACGATACGGGCAACATCACCAGCGTCAGCGACGGCGCCAAGACCATCTCCCACGAGTACGATCTGCTGGGCCAGCTGACCCGAGTGAACGACCCGCATGACACCACTGCCGATGCTACGGGCACTACTTGGCTGTATACCTATGATTTGGGCGGCAATATTCAAAGCAAAGTCGCGTATGCATTTACTACTTGCACCGTTGGTTCTGCTGTAAAGTCTGATCTCTTTGCCTATGGCGACGCCAACTGGAAAGACAAAATGACTGCATTCAACGACCAGGCCATTACCTATGACGCGATCGGCAACCCGCTGAACGACGGCACCTGGAACTACACCTGGAATGGCCGCCAGATGCGCGCTACGCATAAGGGGAACTTTGGTGAACCCGGCTACGATGAGATCACCTACGATTACAACGAAGACGGCTTGTGCACCAAGAAGACCCGCATGTACTACGATGACGCTACGGGCGACATTGGCTACAAGGCGACCAGCTACACCCTGCATGGCAAGAACATTGTGCATATGGCCGAAAATGGCAATGATCTGCACTTCTTCTACGATGCGCAAAACAAGCCTGCGGTGGTCGTTTTCAACGGCACTTCTTACGCCTATCTGTACAACCTACAGGGCGATGTCATTGGCCTGGTTGACAGCAACGGTGCCAAAATGGTATTCTATTCTTACGATACTTGGGGCAAGATGATCAGCAAGACTGGTTCTCTGGCCAGCACGCTGGGGACGATCCAGCCCTTCAGGTATCGTGGGTATGTGTTTGATGAGGAAACCAGGCTATACTATCTGCGAAGCCGCTATTTCAACCCCAATCTGTGTAGGTTTGTTAATGCAGATTCGCATTTGGGATTTAGAGGAGAAATCTTCGCTCATAATGTTTACACCTATTGTGTCAACTCTCCTGTATGTCTTTTGGACAATGATGGGCTCGTATGGACAATGGGTGCTTATGAACCCTATTATGGTTTTTATCATAGTGAAGTTCAAAAATGGATTGTTGCCCATAATGTTGGAGTTGCGATGGAAGTGAGTACAAGCACTGGACGTATTGATCTTTACAATGTCTGTTCTCATGAAATATATGAAGTAAAACCTGATAGACCGGAGCACATTGAAGCCGGAAAGGCGCAACTCGAACGGTACATGCGAGGTAATCTGCCCACTCAACTGGGTAATGCGTGTAATCTTGTCCTCCCTCCTGATGGTACGCTTCATTACGAATATGAAGATGTTGTTGTGGATGTTTCTGTGCGAGCCGAAGGCCCTCTTATTCTGTATTCAGCCAAACAGACTCGCAAGAAAAAACAACAAACAGTTCCGGAACCCGTAGTAGTTCCGGAAAGAGCAAGGGAACGCGAAAGGCAATATGCCCTGCAGCCCTCGTGGACTACCGCAGCAGCGATGGCTATCTTTCTTTGGGGGCTGATTACCCCTCTCCCCGGAGATGAGGCAATTGGCTTAGGTCTTCTTTTGGCTCCATAATAGTACATGAAGGGGTGAAATTATGAAGAACAAAACAAAATGGTTTGATCCAATCTGTTACCAGTTTTCGTTCTATCTGCTTGGGAAAAAAGACGAAGCCTGGAACCCTGTTGAAGCAACGAAGCCCTTCTTTGAGGAGTTGATACCATACTATAACCTATGGATAGCTCTACAAGGTACTGTGATGGTTAGCGGCACAACCTCCACTGGGGAATGGATTAGAATTGCTAAGAATTCCGAGATGCTTCACGACTTCCACAACAAACTTGAGCAGCAATCACATGCACTCCATAGTTTCGAAATTACCCTTGTGCCGGATAAAACACAGCTTAAGTTTGCAGTATCAGTCAAAGCCCTTTCCAAGGAGTGGCGACAAGAAGTTTTGCAGTATACAGACTTGGATGATTCCATCACTTTGGGTACGCCTCAAAAGACAACGTGGCTATGTCAAATGCTCAACTGTCCAACAGATGATCTTGAAGGGATCTGTTTTCCACAAAAATGCTTCGAGTCAAAGGGAATACCGCTAAAGATCTCTTATGTCAGATGTGATGATCCACAGTTACTTCCGTCTTATATCGACGAAGTAAAAAGGAATGTTGCTTCTTCAAATGATAAAGACGTAAACAACGATGAGTGCATGCACTGTATCCACATCTCACTACCACGATGTATGCTAAAATATGCAAATAATACATTTGATTTGCAGTATAAGTGGGAAGAACGTTTGTTGTTGCTCTGCAATACATATAGTTCTAGTTTCGGTTGCATAAAGATGGATCGCTATAAATCAGATTGTGTTTCTCCATTGTTAACAGGAAATGGTTGCTTTATTCCTAAGTTTAGGTCGGGAATTCCAGATGTTGCGTGGGGCATATGTTTAGACCAGCATCAAGCTGAAAGCTTTACTGCGCGCAACAAACAAGGTTGCTTTTCCATATTCGATCAAGTTCGACCGCTGAGCGATGGTCATCTCTACTTGCGACTTACTCCAGATGTTTCTGTTGTACCCAAGAGCAAGGCCAAAGAGCTATGGGAGCTACTTTGGCCACAACTCTGCATCGCAGAGTACACGATAAATTGTGTGAGAGATGTTCCTATCTCGTTTAGATTAGGAATTGACTCGAATAATTTACAAATCAATGAATGTGGATACTACCGAATCACTCGGCAAATGCACGATGATTGACTTCTGTTTCAGTTTCTTCTGCTTGGCAGGACGCATAAAGTATTCCGGCAGGTACATGCTGTTTGAAAGGAATGTCACTTTATTGAATGTCCTACTCATAATGCCAAATTGGTGTAGCAACTGGGAATGCTATTTAGGGAAATACAATCCAAACATATTCACTAAGAATCTGTAAAGCGTATATGTAATTTCCCAAGTAACCACTCTCAACCATTACCCTTGTCTTCTTGAGCGGAGCTTCTTTTCGAAGCTCCGCCTTTTCTATGCCCAAAAACAAGAAAGGACGTAACAAAATGATCCCCCGCATTTTCGGCACCGTCACTGGCGGTCGCCTCAATCTTCGAATGGCGGCGGATTCTTCCGCTTCCATCCTCGCGAGCATTCCCAACGAAACCCTGCTGATCGTTACCGAATTTAACGGCACATGGTACGCTACCACCTATGGTGAGCGTACCGGTTTCGTCATGAAGCAGTTCATCACCCTGCTGAATCTGGCAGATGCCACACAGATGTTCGGCATGGTGACGGGCGGTGCGCTCAATCTGCGACGCACCGCATCTACCACTGCAGATCGGCTCATCCAGATTCCTGATACGACTGAAATCACGGTGATAGATTTCGATCCTTCCGGTTTGTGGTATATTACCGACTACAATGGCTTTACCGGCTATGTCATGAAGCAGTATGTCATTGTGTCCCAACCCGTGCCTAACTGGGCGTATGGCCAGGTCAAGAGCAATGCCCTGAATGTTCGCCGTCAGCCCAGCACTTCTGCGAATCGCTGGAACAATGTATGGCCAATCCACCGCATTGTTCTTATCAAAGGCGCAGCCTCAGAATGGTACGAGTCGCTATATCGCGGTGAGCCTGCCTACATCGCAAAAAGGTACATTAACACGCTAAAAACGCCTGTACATTCCAATATTGTAGACCGCATGCTGTTTATGGCAATGCCTGAACTTGGCCGGAATAAGGCCGCTTACTTTAACGGCTATTCTGGTGAGTGGTGTCATCGTTTTGCTGACTGGCTTGCAATGAATTCACTAAGCCCATAAACAGGGGCTGTGAAAGAACAAAAAGTTCTTCCACAGCCCCCATAGCAATTTATGTCAAGTAAAACAATGAAAGAAAAAAGAGTATAAATCCCCCATACCCCCAGAGAAAGCGTCTAAGGAGCATTCAGGCAACGTTCTGTTTTTTCATGGTTTTGTTGCAGAGCTTGTATGTTGTATGCCGGCAGCAGCTGCTCATTGCCCATGCAGTCCCTTTTCAGGCGCATGAATGTGGCGGAATGATCCGTCCTGGCATAGCTGTTTCGCTCGTCTCCGCAGATCGTCAGCTTCTTACGGTATTCCTCCAGCTTGCGCATATATGCCTGAAGGCACTCGTAATGGCGCTGCCGGATCGTTTTGCGGCGTCCTTTGCCATGCACAAAGCCGGCTTCATCCAACTGATAAAACTTCGCGTAGGCGGCCAGCATTTCGGCCAGATGTTCCGGCACATACTCCTCGTTGGTTTCCATACGCAGACCGTTCCAGCTGAGCTCCTCGTTGATTTCGTCCAGCAAAGCCGTGATTTTTGCAAACAGCCGGTAACGGGATTTCTCCGTCGCCTTCTTCCATACCCAGGAATACTTGTTAGCGTTGGCCTCCAGCTTCGTTCCATCGATGTAGAGATGCGATAAATCCACCTTCTCCTGCGTAAAGATGGCCAGATTGACGTCCTGAAAAATCGCTTCTATGCTCTCCGCCAGCACCTCATTGATGAAGTAACCGAAGGTGCGATAGGACGGCGTTTTCCAGTTCATCAGATACATGTAGCGCATGTTGACCTTGCAATTGTCTTCCAGTTTCCGCAGCGAGCAGTATCCATTGTCCGCAAATGCGAACAGCACCGTTTTCAGCATATCGACCGGATTGTACCTGTTTCGTCCTGTGATGTATTCCGGAACGTTCTTCAAGTACTTGCTTAAATCGATTCCCTCCATGAATCGGTCGAATGCCAACACCGGGTCTGATATCGAAAGAAAATCTGAAACAAATACTGGTATTTGTCCCTGCCGTGGTGTATAATATCTTCGTGGTGTTGTTTTCATATCAAGTAAATTATATCACACAAAAAAGGATTTGTCCCGCTTGCGGGCTCCAAATCCTTCTTTGTCGTGTTGGGGCCTTTTTTCACGCCCCCTTTTCATTTTTCCACCGGGATTTTGATTTCTGTGACAAATTTTTCCGTATCCTGGGTAATGCCATAATCGATGATGGTGATTTCTCGTGAGAAGTCGCTGACCATCAGCCCCTTTTCATCAATAAACTGCATCAGGCGGCGATACTGCTGCGGAGCCTGGGGATGACTGCCGCGAAAGCGCACGCACGCGCACAGCGTTTCGGGCAGGGAGAGGATTTCGCTCTCAAAGCTGTCCTCGTCATCCAGGGCCAGGAAAATGCCGTCGTACTCCTCAAACTGGCCTGTCAGCAGGCGCTCACGTGATACGCTTACGCCCACCTTGCCCAGAAAAACCACCGCCTCGCCTTGCGCCTGCGCCAGGCGGCTGGTAGGCAGCTCCATATCTTGGTACTCGCGGATGCGCAGCGATTCCCGCAGGCGGAACAGCCGGCAGGCAGGCGTGCGCTCCAGCATAATCCGCCCCAGTTCGGAGGCCTGCGCATCCTGAATCTGCCGCAGGCGGTTATCAATCTTGCGCTCAATCCGCTGCAGCTCCTGCCGCTTGCGCACAACCGCATCCATCTGCTGGCGAAGCTTTTTTTCGATGTTGTCCACATCGCGGTTTTGCAGAAAATCGGCAATCTCCTGCAGCGGCATATCCAGCGCGCGCAGATAGCGAATGGTATTGAACACCTCAAACTGCCGCGGGGTATAATAGCGATAGCCCGTCTCGGGATCAGTATACTCGGGCTTGAGCAGCCCCAGCTGCTCGTAATGGCGGATGCTGCTTACGCTCAGGTGAAAAAGCCGCGCCATCTCCCCAATTTGAAACAGCTTTGGCGAACCCATCCTTTACCCTCCTTGCAGGCTTTTCTTTTCGCGGCGCATCAGCGCAGCGTAGGCGATTACGCAGATGATGATGGACAGCAGCGACCCCGCCGCCGAGGCCAGGCCCATGGGATACAGCGTGTTGGGAAAGCGCTTGCAGGCCAGATATGCGCCGGGCACGCGCGCCAGAACGATAGAAAGAAAATTGTGCAGAAACGACAGCCCGGACTTGCCGCAGGCACAGAAATACCCGCTGAAGCTAAACTGCACGCCCGCGAAAAAGCTATCCCAGATATAGCCGCGCAGATAATCGCCGCCCGCCGCAGCCACCGCCGCATCCTGCGTAAAAAGCGCCACGATAGACTGCGCCGTAAACTGAATCCAGATCGCCAGCACCAGTCCCACCCCGGCGGCAATGAGGATGGCATAGCCCAGCGTCTGCCGGGCGCGCTCCGGCTTGCCCGCGCCGATATTCTGCGCGCCGATCGCCGATACAGCCGACAGCATGGAAGACGGAATCAGGAACAGAAAGCTCATGATCTTTTCCACAATGCCCACGGCGGCCGCGTCCGTCAGCCCGCGCTGATTGGCCAGGATGGTAATCAGAATAAACGATACCTGGATAAATCCATCCTGCGCGGCCACTGGCAGCCCGATGCGCAGAATGCGCGCAAGCACGCTGCGCTGCGGATGGAAATCGCGCCTGGATACACGCACATCCGCCGGATGCCGACGCAGCGCCAGCAGGGCGGCAATCACGCTGATGGTCTGCGCCAGCGTAGTGCCCAGCGCCGCGCCCGCAGGGCCCATGCGTAGCGCGCCCATGAACAGGTAATCCAGCGCAATGTTGGCCGCACAGGCCACGGCGACAAAATACATAGGGCGCTTGGAATCGCCCATGCCGCGGAAAACGGCGCTGATGATATTATACGCCGTAATGAAGGGAATGCCAAGGAAGCAGATGGTAAGATAGCGTACCGTGCCCTCCACGGCAGCCTCGGGCGTCGCCATCAGGCGGGTAATCGGGCGCGCGCACAGCAGCAGCACCGCCGTCAGCACCAGCGACAGCGCGGCAAACAGCGTCACCGTATTGCCGATACAGGCAGCCGCTTTTTTGTGCTGCTTCGCGCCGACTGCCTGGCCGATGGATACGGTAGAGCCCATGGTCAGCCCCACCATGATGACGGTGAGCACATGCATCACCTGACTGCCGATGGACACCGACGTGGTGCTGGCCACACCCTCATACTGCCCGATAATAAACAGATCGGCCATCCCATACAGCGTTTGCAAAAAATAGGATAACAGATAAGGCAGTGAAAAGCAAACGATGTTTTTCAGCGCGCTGCCGCTTGTCAGGCTCTTTTGCATGGAAGTGTTCCCCCTTTCCGCCATGCGGGCGGAAATGAATACGAATGATCACTTCCATGTTAAACTCTACAACAGTTATAGAGTCAAGGGATATCCTACAGAAATTGCAAGTTTATTCTCAAAAAGTTTCAGTTTATATGGATGTTTCTACTGCACTGCCGCAAATTTGACATAATTATTTTTGAAATGTGCAAAGCTCCGCAGCCGATTCTTATCAATCGACTGCGGAGCCCCTCGTTTATCAGGCTTATTCGGTCACGCCGCCCTCAACCACCAGGCTGTCTGGATTGACGGCTTCGCCGTACACATCCTTGAGGGTCGCGTCAAAATCAGCATGGAAGAAATTCTCCGCCGCGAGAGCCTTGATTTCTTCATCGATGTAGGCGCGAACGGTATCGTTGCCCTTCTGCACCGCCGGGGCGATGGTATCCAGGCTGCCCAGCGATTCGATGCCCACGGTAAAGCCGGGGTTTTCCAGCGCCCAGGCAAGCACCTCTGTGTTGTCAGTGGACAGCGCATCCCCACGTCCGTCCAGCAGGGCATTAAAGGCTTCGGTGTAGGTGTCAAACTTAAGCAGCCGCACTTCGGGATGGTTCTCGGCAAAGTAGGTTTCCGCCGTGGTTCCCTTGCTGACGATCAGCGTCTTGCCTGCCAGCTGTGCCGCCGTAGTGATCAGCGCCGAATCAGGCGATACCATGCCCAGGGCCACCTTCATGTAGGGCAAAGCAAAATCCACCACCTCAGCGCGGGCGGGGATCACAGTAAAGTTGGCCAGGATGATATCCACCTTGGCGCTGGTCAGATACTCCACGCGGTTAGGGGCATCCACGGAAACCAGCTTAAGCTCCACACCCAGATCTTGCGCCAGGCGGCGGGCGAAATACACGTCGTAGCCCTGATAATCACCATTTTCATCCACATAGCCAAAGGGCTTCTTATCCGAGAACACGCCGATAACCAGCGTGCCGCTATCCTTGATATCCTGCAGCGTGCGGACTCGGGAATCCGCCAGAGCGGCGGCGGCAAACAGCAGAGACAGGGCAAGAGACAGAGCCAGAGCCAGAACCTTTACAAACTTACGCATTTTCAAATCCTTCTTTCTATTATTTCAGTATATTCGCAAACATCAAATGCGTGCCGGCACGCATCCGTCGCCCGCCGGGGAGCGCTGCCTCGTTTCATTCTTCATTCCTCCTTGCATACAAAAAACGGGATAAGCCATCAGCCCTTTGCTGTGCTCATCCCGCCTGAGGTGCAGTTTATCGACGCGCTGCCACGTCAAGCATGCCCCAAATAAGACGAGCCCATGGGACAACAACACATCGCCTTTACCATGATGTATTTGCGCATGTGGTTCGTCTCCTTTCTTTTTATCCATTTCTCTACTGGATAAATATCCAATAGCACAACTTTCCAGTTTTGTCAATTAGCTTCCTTTGTATTTTGCATGTTTTTACCGTCTCGCACGCTGTCATAGCAGAACGAGGCCAAGAACTGCTGCGCCCGCTGCGTGTGGAGCTGATGGAAGAACTGCGCCGGCACGCTTTCCTCCACCACCAGGCCATTTTCCAAAAAGAACACCCGGTCGGCCACTGCCTCGGCAAAGCGCATCTCATGCGTGACGATCACCATCGTCATGCCGCTGCGCGCCAGCTCCAGCACCACATCCAGCACCTCGCGCACCATCTCTGGATCCAGCGCGGCGGTGATCTCATCCAGCAGCAGCACTTCTGGATGCATCAGCATGGCACGCACCAGGGCCACACGCTGCTTCTGACCACCGGAAAGCTGCCTGGGCAGGGCGTGCGCGCGGTCGGCCAGGCCCACGCGCGCCAGAGCCGCCATTGTCTCCGCCTCTACCTCTTTGGAAGGCCGCTTGAGCGCACAGGTGGGGCCCAGCATCAAATTGCCCAGCACATCCATGTGCGGGAACAGATCATAGCTTTGAAACACCATGCCCACACGCTGGCGGATCAAATGCAGGTTCTTTTTTTGCCCGCTGATGATCTGCCCCTCCAGCAGAATTTCGCCCTTATCCACGCTTTCAAGCCCATTCAGGCAGCGCAGCAGGGTGGATTTGCCGCACCCGCTGGGACCGACCACCACCACTACCTCGCCGCGCCGCACGCCCAGCGACACATCCTGCAGCACCGTTTTATCCTCAAAAGCCTTACGCAGATGCTGCGCTTCCAGCAAATACTCCGCCATATCGTTCACTCCTTCCAGCGCTTTTCCAGCCTGCCCGCCAGCAGCGAAATCGGCCAGCACACCATAAAATACATCAGGAATACCACCCCATAGATGAATACCGCCGCCTGCGGGGCGTCGTAGCGCGAGGCGTCGATGATCTGCTGGCTGATCTTGAGCACCTCCACCACGCCGATGAGCATCACCAGCGATGTTGTCTTGATCATGCGCGTAGCCAGGTTGATGGCCTGCGGAATTAGCCGCCGCAGCGTTTGGGAAATCAGCACATAACGGTTGATCTGCCAGCGCGTCAGCCCCAGCGCCGCGCCGCTTTCACGCTGATGGGCCTGGATGGAGGTCAGCGCGCCGCGCACCAGATCGCCCATCTCCCCTGCGCCCCAGAACACAAATACCACCACTGCGGCCGCCTCGCCGGACAATTGCAGGTTAAAGGCCCGCGCCAGGCCAAAGTACACGATAAACAGCAGCACCAGCTGCGGCACAATGCGGATGGTTTCCAGCCACAGCCGCGTTAACGCGCGGATGATGGGGCTGCGCAGCGTCATCACCATGCCCAGCGCCAGACCAAGCGCCACAGACAGCAGAATGGACACCGCCGACAGCCGCAGCGTAACCCACAGCCCACCCAGCAGCCTTGCCAGATTGCGGCCCTTAAACAGCACACCCAGCACCGAAGCCAGCATAACGAAGCCTCCTTTCAAGCAGAGTAAACAGGATGGAAATGGGCAGCAGGATCACCAGATACGCGCACACCAGCATCGTCAGTGCCTCATCGGTTTTATAGTACATGCCGATCAGATCCTTAGCCACATACATCAGATCCGCCAGTGCCACAGCGCTGAACACGCTGGTTTCCTTAAGCAGAAAGATCACATTGGCGCACAGCGAGGGTACGGCCGTGGCCAGCGCCTGGGGCAGGATTACATAGCGCAGGTTCTGCGCGCGCGTAAGCCCCAGGCATTCCCCCGCCTCGCGCTGGGAGCGATCCACCGCCTCCAGGCCGCTGCGCAGGGATTCGGCCATGTACGCCCCGCCCAGGAAGGCAAGGCCTATGACCGCGCAGGCTTCGCCGGAGAGCTTTATGCCAATCTTGGGCAGCCCGAAATACAGAAAGAAAAGCTGTACCAGCAGGGGCGTGTTGCGCGCCAGCTCAATATACGCCCGGCTGATCTGCCGAAGCCCTGGCACGCGATAATAGCGCGCCAGGCAGCACAGCAGCCCCACGCCCAGCGACAGCGCGATACCCAGGCTGCCAATGCGCAGCGTCAGCCCTGCCGCCTGCACATACAGGGGCGCAAAGCGCTCCATAAACGACCAATCCATTCCAGCACTCCTTTCGGATAAAACAAAAAGAGGAACGAGCAGCGTTTTCTGCCCATTCCTCCCGGAATTCAAGCCTTTTTATGCTTTACAAGCACAGCAAAGCGGCACCCGGACGAAACGAGCGTCGGGTACAACAACAAGACTGCATTGCCCGCATGTTTTTCATTCCGTGCGCCTTCCTTTCCTAAAAGTTCCCATCATTATATGCGCAGTATCCGCATTTGTCAATGCATTTCCTTTGTATTGCTCAAAGTGGCAAATGAATCAACAGCATATACCCTACCGTTCCCAGCGCAATGCTCAGCAGCGTGTTGCGCTTCCAGCGATAGGTAAGCGCAACGATAGCCACGCCCAGCAGCTGCGGCACACCTGCCTTGATGGGCTGCGCGGGAATATCCTTGAGACAATACACCACCAGCACCGCCATGATAGCCGAAGGCAACGCCTCACCCAGGCGGCTGAGCCAGGCAGGCATGGCTTTATCCTTGCGAAACAGCACAAAGGGCAGCGCGCGCAGCGTCAGGGTGCATACAGCGCTGACCAGGATCACATAAAACGTGCGCATCGTCATGCCTGCGTCACCTCCCGGCGGTTAAGGATCACCAACACGACGGAGGTTATCAGCAGCGCAGGCAGCATAAAGCTGCCGCTGTCGAAAATCAGCAGGCAGATCATGGCAATGCCCCCGCCCACCAGCGCAGGCTTGCGGCGCTCCGGATGCGCCCACTGATCCATCAGCAGGATGACAAACAGCGCCGTCATGCAAAAATCAATGCCTGTCAGGTCGAATGGCAGCGATTGCCCAACCACCGCGCCCAATACTGTGCCCAGCAGCCAGTAAATGCGGCACAGGATGGCCACATAGAACATAACGTCCTGCCGGTCAGGATCATCGCGCTCCAGGCTGCAATTGACCGCATAGCTTTCATCGGTCATGGTGTAGACCATATAGGGCATCCTGCGGCCCATGGCGCGAAAATCGCTGACAAAGCTGAGGCTGTAAAAGGTCTGGCGGCTGTTCATCAGCAGCGCTGTCACGGCCACCAATCCCAGGCTTGCGCCCCCAGCCAGCAGCGATACCAGCACAAACTGAAAAGCGCCGGTATACACAATCACGCTGGCCAGCAGCGCCACATACCATGGATAGCCGTTTTCCGCCATCAGCATGCCATAGGCCATACTGATAAACACATAGCTGCATAGGATTGGGATGGATTGCTTGAGGGCTTTCTTCAGCGCGCGTTTGTTCATCGCGGCCTCCTTGGCAAAAAGTTTCCGGGCTAACCGGCGCAAAATCCAGTTAGCCCGTAGGAAAAGTATATTATATTCAGCATGCCGCGGTCTGTCAACCGTCCAGCCTGCGTTTATAGCTCAACACCAGCCTGCGTTTATTGATCAATTTCAGTGCAGCCGCCGTCTGCCAGCGTTTTATCATCCAGCAGCAGCAGCTTTTCAGCAAACAGCTTGGAAAACCCTGCGATAATGGCTGAGGAGACGATCAGCTCGCGCGTATCGGCAGCCGCCGTGGGGCTTTGCTCCGCATGCTCCAGGATGATCGCCGCCGCCAGCCGCACCTGCTGCACAAAATACTCGCAGGCCTGGCAGTGCCGTTCCCGATAGGAGGCATAGAAGGCTTGCACCTGGCTTTCATCCAGGCCTGTGGGCATCATGCGCTGAATCATCGCAATGCTCAGGCTTTGCTTAAGGGTGCAGATGATGATCAGATAGGCGATATGCACCCGATAATAGCGCTTTTTACGCGGCTCAGGCATAATATGCGTGCGAACATAATTATTAATCGTAGCTGAAGTGATAATTTGTTCCTCTTTCAGCTCGGGCGGCAGATAATCCAGATACTGCTTGAGCACCGCCACCACCTGCTCCATATACAGGCCGATATCGGGTATCTCCTGCCATTCGGGCAGACGGAATTTCAGCAGGTATTTCTCCCACCTGCGCAGCTTCGCGGCAATCAGCTGCTGATCGTAAGCCATGGTTCTCCCCCCGTTTTCCTGTATTCTCATATAGTATATCACATGCCGCGCGCGAATGCAAAATGAAATTATATTCATCTCTTGTTGACACAATCACAATTATGTGCTAATCTAATGTTATTCATTAGATAACGGAGGCTTTTTGATTATGTTTGCAATCGTAACGGACACGTCGGCCAACCTGGATTGCTCCCTGCTACAGCAGCGCAATATCGCCGCCATCCCTTTCGCCTTTTTTGTGGGCGACCAGGAGCAAACCTGCACCGACACCGCCGGCTTTGACGGCCCCGCCTTTTACAGCGCCATGCGCAGCGGCACGCAGGTGAAAACCTCGCAGGTATCGCCGCAGCAATATATCGATCTTTTTTCGCCCATGCTGGCCATGGGGCAGGAAATCCTGTTCGTGGGTATGTCGTCGGGCATAAGCGGCTCCTACCATTCGGCCGAGATCGCCGCACAGCAGCTAAAGGAAGTATTCCCCGATGCGCGCATTCGCCTGGTGGATACCCTCAGCGCCTCCCTGGGCGAGGGGCTGCTGGTGCTGGAGGCCGCCGATTGCCGGGATCGCGGCATGACGCTGGATGAAACCGCCGACCGGCTGATGGCCATGCGGCACCGCATGGCGCAGGTGTTCACAGTGGAAGATCTTAAATACCTGCGCAGAACGGGCCGCCTGTCCAATGTGACCGCGCTGGTGGGCATGATGCTCAACATCAAGCCCTTGCTCAAAGGGAACAATGAAGGCAAGATCGTCACCTTCGCCCGCACGCGCGGACGAAGGCAATCCATCCAGGGGCTGGCAGAGCGCTATGATGCGCTGGTTCGCCATCCCGAGCAGCAGGTGGTGGGCATCGCGCACGCCGATTGCCCGGAGGACGCGGAAACGCTGGCCTCCCTGCTGCGCACCAAACACCCGCCCAAGGAGATCATGACGGTATGCTATGAGCCCGTCACCGGCTCCCACGTAGGGCCGGGCACGCTGGCGCTGTTCTTCCTGGGCGACGAGGATGTGCGCGAAAAGCTGCGCTGAGCGTTGATTGCTTCAAAATTACTGATATGATAAGAGCCGCTGATCTTTCGATCAGCGGCTCTTTGTTATGCGTATCAGATCAGATTTACTTGGCGGCAACCGCGTCCAGGGTGCAGCCCTTATCGAACTCCACGGTGCCCTTGTAATTCTTGATGGTGCCCGTTACGGTGATGGTGTCGCCCTCGGCCAGCTTGTCCGCGCCCTCGCCGCTGAGGCGGTAGCACTGCAGCACATAGTCTTCCAGACCAGCCACAACCATATTGACGGTGATGTTCTTGTATTCATCGCTCCAGGCAGTGGGGATGGCCACCACAACGCCGGTCACGGTGCAGGCTTCCGTCATGGCCGCGCCCTCTTCCAGGGTGTAGGCAGCCAGCACGTTCTTGACGCTCGCCACGCTGTCCACGGGGATCAGCTTGCAGCCCTTATCGAACTCGATGGTGCCCTTGTAGTTCTTGATGGTGCCAACCACGGCGATTTCATCGCCCACAGCCAGCTTATCCGCGCCCTCGCCGCTCAGACGGTAGCACTGCACGGGCTGCTCGGTCTTGCCATCGCAAACGATGGTGACGGTGATGTTCTTGTACTCATCGCTCCAGGCGGTATCGATGCTAACGATTTCGCCGCGCAGCACGCTGGGCTTGCTCATGGCCGCGCCCTGCTCCAGCGCATAGGCGGCGTCCAAGGTAGCAGCCTGGCTGGGGATGTCGCCGAAGCCGACCAGCTGGCAGCCCTTATCGAATTCGATGGTGCCCTTGTAATTCTTGATGGTGCCTTCCACGGTGATCGCGTCGCCCACGGCCAGCTTGTCCGCGCCCTCGCCGCTGAGGCGATAGCACTGGATGGTCTTGTCGGCCAGGTCGCCCACCTGGATGGTCACGGTGATGTTCTTATATTCATCGCTCCAGGCGGTGTTGATGGCGGTCACGGTGCCGAACAGGCGCTGCGTCTTGCTCATGGCCGCGCCGTCCTCCAGCGTATAGGCGGCGTTCACGATGTCCGCATAGCTCATTTCCAGCAGCATGGCGGGCATAACGCGCTGATAGGCCACATCCAGCGTGCTGCCATCGGGGGCGGTCACGGTAGCGGTCAGGGTGTAGGTGGTTTCCTTGGCGTTGGCCTTGTCCAGCACGATGGTGTACTTGCCGTCCTCGGCAGGCTGCACCTGAATGGTATCCAGATCCACAGCCCAGGTGACAGGATAAACCACGCCGTCGATCATCAGCTGATTGATCACCGTGTAATCCTCGGCGGTCACAGTCAGCTTATCGCGGCTCTTGCTCTTATACATGAAATCCAGCAGACCCTTGGCCGAGGCAAGATTTTCATCTTCCGCCATAGCCACGCCCGCAAGCAGCCCCATGCACAGGGCGACTGCCATCAGCAGCGCAAGCAGTTTCTTCATATCAGTCTCTCCTTGTCTCAATCATGGTTGAATGGTAATGTGATCCATGGAAAACACGCGAATCTGGCACTGTCCCTCGTAGATATCCACAATGCCCTTCACGTCGATCGTCTTGTTAAGCAGATCCTCCGGCAGGATCAGCATGCCCTGCGCGTCCGTCAGGCGGGCTGTGCGCACCTGAATTTCGCTGTTCCCCTGACGGCAGGTCAGCGTCAGCGCGCCATCCCTGGCGGCGTTTTCGCTTTGCGTGGCAATCGCTTCCGCCACGTACAGACCGCGCAGCTCCACCGAGGTAGCCAGGGCGCTGAAGGCTCGCTCGCCGCTCAGCTCGTCCGCCTGCGTCAGCACATAGGCAGGGGCATGCCCCTCGCTCAGCTTCTGCAGGTTGCCGGGATCCTTGGGCTTCATCATGCGGTATTTGACGTCCGTCACCTGCCACACGCCGCCCGACTCGTAATACTGGAAGGAGCCGACAATGCGGGTTTCGTTGCCAACAGTCAGCGCTTCCAGGCCGCCGCCGCTGAGGCTGTAGCCATAGTAGACGGGCATGCCATAGTACAGGCCGGTTTCGGCGTCGTACTGCTCGGCATACACGTTGCTGCCGTCGTTGACGGTGATGATGCCCGTAAAGGCAACCTTCTTATCCCGGTATTCCTCGGGATGCTCACGCAGTTCGCGGATGGTCAGTTCAACCGCATCACCGTAATAGAAATCGGGATCGGGCTGGCCGGAGAAGACGTTGAGCTTGCTGTTTCGCGCCTGCGACACCGCTGCAACGCAGGTATCGCCATAGCGGTTGTTGGATGCGGAGTACGGCACAGCCAGGCCGTTTTGCAGCAGCTCAATGTTCAGATTGCGGTAATCGGAGGCTTCGTCCGGCTTGTACCAAACCCACACCAGATACCGTCCGCCGGTGGAATCCAGATTCCAGTGGTCGTCGTCGGATTCAATCACGATGGATACCGCCGAGGACAGCTTTTCCTTGGTAAAGGCAGCGGCCTTTTTACCATATTCCTCAATTTTGCCGGTGCATTCGGGGGTGTTGATAGCCAGGTAGCGCGCCTTGAGCACGCCGCCGGGCACCAGCGACTCCGGCACGGCAAAATGGGTGGTGTCGCCGTCCACATAGGCAGTCACCGTGACCGTCTGCCGCAGGGCTGTGCCGGCCGCGCTCAGATGCACGGCAGCGGCATAGTCCACCCCTTCCGCCGGCGCGCCCTCGGACAGGGCGGGCGCGGCAGACAGGGCAAGCAGCAGCACGATCAGCAGCAGAAAACGCTTAGTTAGCGTATTCGCACTCATCAATAGCGTCCTCGAAAGCAGCTTCGATCTGCGCATCCGCATCGGCGCCGCTCATGGTCAGGCACTTGGACAGCAGCGCGCCAACCTGATCGCGGGCAGTGGAGGAGCCGACGAAGGCGGGAGAGGTGTAGTAAGCGTCCGCCTGCTCCAGGCAAACCTTGGCGCTCAGCGCGGCGATGTAGTTGCCGCCGTCGGCCTTGGCCAGGAAATCGGCGTACACTTCGTTTTCCGCCACGGACTTGAGCACGGGCACATAGCCGGAGGCCATGGAGAACTCAGCCTGGAATTCAACGTTGGTGATCAGGTACTTGACGAACAGCCAGGAGGCGACCACTTCCTGGGGGTTGCCCTTCTTGAAGAGGCAAACGCTGGGACCCTGGGAAATCACCTTCTGATTGTCCGCGCTTACCTGGGGCACGGTGGCGATGCCAACCTCAAAGGGATAGCTGCCATCCGCATTGGCGGTAGGACGCTGATACTTGGCGCCGGCGGAGGAGCCGATGGACATGTAGGAGCGCACGCCGGTGGTGGCGGTAAACAGGCCGGAGGTATACGCGCCGTAGAGCTTCTGGGTGGTCACATAGCCCTTGGCATACCACTCGGCAAAGCGCTTGATAAAGGCGCGGTTGGTCTCGTTGTTGAACAGATAATGATCGCCCGTCGCGCTGGTGTAGGGGGAGTTATACTGCTCGCACATGGTGATGAACCAGTTGGATTCGCTGTCGTAGCCCAGCGGGATGGACTGGGGATCCAGCTCCTTCAGCTTGGCGCAAACCTGCTCCATCTCGTCCCAGGTGGTGGGCACGGCGATGCCGTTGGCGTCAAAGAAGGTCTTATCGTAGTAGAGCACTTCGGTGGACTTGGAGAAGGGCATGGTGTACATCAGACCGTCGCCATACTGGCGGCCTTCCTCGTAATAGCCCTCGATGAAGTCAGCCTTCTGCTCGTCGGTCAGGCCCAGGATCTCGGTGCTGCCGTCCGCGCGGGTGACGGTGACGGTGCTGTCAATCAGCGCGTCCAGCGTCTGCACGGACTTGGCCAGGTTGTACAGAGCCACATGGTCGGGATAGCAGTAGGCAACGTTGGGCTGAGCGCCGACGGAGATATCGGCAACGATCTGATCGCGCACGCCGTCGTAATCGCCCAGGGTAGTATGCTCGATGTGGATGTTGGGATAGAGCTGATTGAACTCAGCGATGTAGGTATTGAGCACGCCCTGCAGGGTGCTGCCCTGCTGGGAGTAGAAGCGAACGGTCACCTCGCTGCCGTCGTAGCCCTCTGCGGGCACCTCAAAACCGGCAGCAAAGGCCGTGCTGCACAGCAGCACCAGCACCAGGATGATGGGTAGCAGTCTTTTCATCTTGTTTTCCCTTCCTTTATTGTATTTATGTAACAGGCCGCTGACGGCCTATTAGCCCTTGATACCGCTGCGGCTGACGCCGGACATGATATACTTGCGCAGGAACACGAACACCAGGAACAGCGGAGCGGATACCAGCGCGACGGCCGCCATCTGCACGGGGTAGTTGACGTCGCCCGTGGTATCGGTAAAGGCGCTGCGCAGGCCGTTGGTAATCAGCCGGTGCGCGTCGTCGTTTGCCACCAGGCGCGGCCAGATATAGGAATTCCACGCGCCCATCATTTTCAGGATGGTGATGGAAATCAGCGTAGGCAGGGACAGGGGCACCATGACCTTCCACAGGTATTTGATGTCCTTGGTGCCGTCCACCTTGGCAGCCAGGTACAGTTCATTGGGAATCTGCAGAAAGCTCTGCCGCAGAAGGTAAATGTAGAACACGCTGACCAGGAACGGCACGATCAGCACCGTATAGGTGTTTTTCCAGCCGAAGGTGGTGATGGTGCCATAGTTGGTGATGGTAAACAGCTCGCCGGGGATCATCATGGTGGCCAGGAGCGCTGCGAACAGCAGCTCCTTGCCCTTAAACTCCAGGCGGGCGAAGGCGAAGGCCGTCAGGATGGTGATCACCAGCGAAAGCAGGGTGGATACCACGCCCACGATCATGGTGTTGATGAACAGCCTGCCCAGCTTTGCGGTGGTAAAGGCGCTGATATAGTTGTTCAGCATCAGCACCCGTGGCCAGAAGGTGGGCACGCTCAGGCGGTATTCGTCCAGCGTTTTCACCGAGGAAATCAGCATCCAGTAGAACGGAAACAGCACGATCACCGCCATCACCAGCAGGAAAGCATAGATGGCCGCGTAGAACAGCGCCTTGCCCAGGCTTTGGCGCACAAACTGCGCGCGGATGCGCTTTGCGCTTAAAACACTCATTTGATTAGCCATAGCCGCACCCCTTAATAATGTACCCGCTTCTTGCTCACCCACAGGTTAATCAGGGTGACGGCAAGAATGATGGAAAACAGAATCAGCGCCGCGGCGCTGGCGCGCCCCTGGCTGTTGTTGCTGAGTGAATCGTAAATGAAGCCGACCATGGTGTTCAGCCGCAGCGGCTCGTTGGCCGGGCCCATGGTTTCGCCAAAGATACCCACGATGCTGGTGTATTCCTTGAAGCCGCCGATGAAGCCGGTGATGATGACATAGGCCAGCATGGGCGAAAGCAGCGGCACGGTGATGCGCGTAAACACGCGCCAGCGCGGGGTGCTGTCTACCTTGGCCGCCTCGTAGTACTGCTTGTTGATGGCCTGCAGGCCGCCCAGCAGGATCAGGATCTTGAAGGGCAGGGCGTTCCACACAATATAGACCACCATCACGGCCATATTGGCCGTGTATGTGGAGCCGGAGTTGATCCAGTTGACGCGATGGCCGCCGAAGAACTCAATGATGTTGTTGATGATGCCGGCGGTCACGACGATTTCGTTCTCTGTGCCATAAAAGCTGCCCACGATGTTGAACATGGCGGCAAACACCATGCCGATGGCGATGGAGTTGGTCACATAGGGCAGGAAGAAGATGGTCTGCAACGCCTTTTGCAGGAACTTGATGGAGTTGAGCGCCACGGCGATCAGCAGCGCCAGCAAGGTAGAAATGGGCACCGTCCACAGGCACAAAAGCACCGTGTTCTTCAGGCACGATACAAAGCGCTTGTACTTGACTACCTTGACAAAGTTGCCAAAGCCCAGGTTAAATGTCGCGCCGCCCGCGGCCTTGAGGCCGGAGTAGTTTTCCAGCAGCGACATGCGCACGGTGTTGATGATAGGCCATACGGTAAACACCATCAGCAGCACCAGCGCCGGGGCAAGATAAAGCCACGCCTTCCATTGTTTGCTGTTTACCATATCACTTCACCTCAAAGGGAATGCGCTCTTCGTTTTCGCTGTCAAAGATAAACAGCTTATGGGGCTTGATGCGATAGGCAATCGTCTGCTGCGCGGGATCGATCTTGTTGTCCGCATCCACAATGGAGCGAATGGAGGGACTGACCAGCGCAGGATGGGTGGATACCACGCTCACGTCGCGGCCCATCACCTCTACACTGCTGATTTTGCAGTGCATGGGGCCGTTAGGATCGATGATAAAACCCTCGGGACGGATGCCGACCATCACGTCCTGATCGGGCACAGCGCCCACGCTGAGCACGCGCTCGTTATCCAGATACAGCCAGCCGCCTTCCACGCGGCCCTTAAACACATTGATGGGCGGCGTGCCCAGGAACTTGGCCACAAACAGGTTGGCAGGATCGTCGTATACATCCTGGGGCTTGCCAATCTGCTGCACCACGCCCAGCTTCATCACCACGATCATATCGGAGATGGACATGGCCTCCTCCTGATCGTGGGTAACAAACACAGTGGTAATGCCCGTTTCCTTCTGGATGCGGCGGATCTCCTCGCGCGTTTGCAGGCGCAGGCGGGCGTCCAGGTTGGACAGTGGCTCGTCCAGCAGCAGCACGCGGGGCATCTTGACCAGCGCGCGGGCGATGGCCACGCGCTGCTGCTGGCCGCCGGACAGCTCGCTGGGCTTGCGATCCAACAGCTCCTCAATCTGCACCAGCCGGGCGGCCTCCTGCGCACGCTCAATCATCTGCACCTTGGTCAGCTTATCGGGGCCCGTCAGGTTTTGCAGGGGGAACAAAATGTTCTGCAGTACCGTCATGTGCGGATACAGGGCGTAATTCTGGAACACCAGGCCGATGCCGCGCTTTTCGGTGGACAGCTCGGTCACGTCGTCCTCGCCAAAGAATATCTTGCCCGCCGTAGGCTTTTGCAGGCCGCTGATCATATACAGCGTGGTGCTCTTGCCGCAGCCGGAGGGGCCCAGCAGGCCGATCAGCTTGCCATCCGGAATTTCAAAATTGAAGTGATCGACCGCGACCACCTCGTCCGTGGACTTTTTGTTGCGGCTGGGGAAGATTTTCGTCAGATCCTGCAGGACAATTTTCAATGGAATACCCCTTTCTTCTGCGTGCGTTTTGATATCAATACGGCTGCGCTGCGGCCTTTTGCGCGTGCTGCCGCTCCTTATAGGCGATCATATCAGCCTGGGTGTCAAAGATCATCTGGCTGGGGAAGTCAATCACAATCGTGCCGGCCAGCAGATCATGGATGGGTGTATGCCGCCAGGTGGCCAGGGTAAGAATCAGCTGCACGGCGGCAATCAGCAGCAGCACGATGGTGCCTGTCAGCCCCAGGCTGCCAAAGTAAATCATCAGCACGATCAGCACGGGCACCATGGTTTCCAGCGTGTACTTGCCCAGGACCGTGCGGATAAACAGCCGCACGCCGTTGACCCGCACAAGCTCCGTATCCATCAGACCCAGGCTGAATATCCTTTTGCCCAGCGTCTGACCGTTTTTAAACAGCATCGGCACGATGAATTCCAGCGCCAGATAGGCCAGCAGAATGCTGATGGATACGATGATCAGCGTCAGGCGGATCATCATGTTATAGGCGTACACCGCCGCGTCGTCCGCACCCAGAGCCTGATACGCCGCTTCCAGGTTGGCGCTCTGCTCGGACGTCAGCTGATCATGCTCATCCAATGACATATGAAAGTCCACGCCGTACTGTGCGCCATATTGATCGTAACGCTCGTTGAGCGTATCGATATAGCCGTCATACCCCAGCGCCCAGGATAGAATCAGCGCAAAGAGCACCGCCGCGATGCCCAGCAGAATCCCATCGAACATCGCCGCGGAAATCCGCTTCCACATCCCGGCCCGCTGAATACTGAGCATTGTCTGCGTCCATCTCGCTTTCGTGCGTGGTTTTTTTATGTCTTTTTTTATTATAATGTATTTAAGGGAAAAAAGCCATACCCAATTGCCCGTTAAATTCACTTATTGGCGTTTTTATTTGCCGCCAAAAGCAAAAAAGCCCGCCTTTCGCTGCATGGCAGCGGCAAAAGGCAGGGACAAAGAAACGCTTAATCCACGCAGCTCAGTTCAATCAGCGCGCCCAGCAATGCATCCGGCATATCCAACCGGCGCAGCTCGGCGATGCGCTCGGCACAATCTGTCAATCGGAAAGCCCGCACCGCCTCGTCCTTAGCGGGCAGCGGCATGCGCGCCGGGAACAGCATCCGCTCCAGCAGCGCGTGCATATCCAGCGCAGGGCGTGTCGGCACAGCATGCCAGCACAGCACAGCGCCCTTCACTGGGCTGCAATTCAGATGAAGGATCAGCGTGCGCCGCGCAGCGTCATACGCCGCGTCATAGCCACAGCTGGCCTCATCGGGCAAGGTCTCTGCCACGCCGACAATCTCGACCGTATAACATCGCGCCGCAGGGACGATCTCCGCGCTGCCCGCTATGGGGACGATTTCAAGCCGCATTTCATCCCCCTGATGGAAGCGTGCCAGCGTGGTTGCCCGCAGATAGTCCGCCGCGCCCGGCGTTTTACCGTTGTCCTCGATGACCTCGCACACGCCGTCCGCCCCGGCGAACACGCGCAGCAGCAGGCTTTGGGGCAGCGGGCAGCCGTTTTCAGGCGTTTCCGCACCGTCCATGGGAATGATCATGCCGGGCCGTGCAAAGACGGGCATGCCCTCCAGCGGCCTGTACAATTCCAGCAGCCGCCCGCCATGATAGCGATGGCCGGTAAAGAAATCCACCCACTCGCCCTCCGGCAGCCAGGCCTCGGTTTTGGCCACCATCGCGTCCGCATCCGCTGGCGCGGTAATCGGACACACCAGCAGCCCATCCCCCAGCAGGTATTCGCTGCGCAGGGCTCGATAGCCCTCCCAGGCAAAGCGCTCGCAATCATAATCATAATATACCGGCCGCAGGAAAGCGCAGCGCGTTTCACTGGCACGCACATTCTGCGTATACAGCCAGGGCAGCAGGCGATGGCGCAGGCGCATGAAATCCTCCATCACCGCGCAGGCGCGCATGCCGTAGGCCCAAGGCTCCTTGCGCATGAACGCGCTGGGCGAGGAGTGCAGACGCATGATCGGTGAGAACACGCCAAACTGCACCCAGCGCGCAGCCAGCTCGTCGTCATGCACGCCCAGCATATGCCCGCCGATATCATGGCTCCACCAGCCATAGCCGATGTTAGCAGCGGTGGCGGTGAAATACGGCTGGAAGGCCAGCGCATCCCAGGTGATGTGCGTATCGCCCGAAAAGCCGATCGGATAGCGGTGACTGCCTGGCCCGCCATAACGGGAAAAGGTCATGGCCGCCTGATCCTGCCGCAGGGCGTAAAGATAGCGCGTATGGTTGAGGGTGAACAGCGGATCCATGCCCGGCTTGGAGGAGCCGCCCTTCTGCTGCCAGTCAATCCACCAGAAATCCACGCCCTTACGCCGGAAATCCTCCAGCACCACCTGCTCAAAGGCCTGCTGAAAGCGCGGACTTGCCGCATCATAGGGAATGGGCGCTTCACCCTGGGGATCCATGCCCATGGCCTGCGCCATGGCAGGATACAGCGTTTCGCAGGCGCGCACGCCGTCGGCCGGATGATCGTTCAGCGTCACGCGCAGGCCATGCGCGTGCAGCCAGGACAGCATGCGCTCCGGATTGGGAAAGCACGTCTGATCCCAGGTATAGCCCGTCCAGGGCGCGCCGTATTTGGGATCAATGCGCGTCGTATGCCAGTTCATATCCAGCACCGCCACGGACAGCGGCACCCTCTCTTTGGCAAAGCGCTCCATCAGCTGCATATAGCTTTGCTCCGTGTAGGGATAGAAGCGGCTCCACCAGTTGCCCAGCGCATAGCGCGGCAGCACGGGCGTATGGCCGGACAGCTGATAATAATCGCGCAGGCAGGCGCGGTAATCATGGCCGTAGCAGAATAGATACAGATCGATGCCGTGCGCTTGGGCAGGCAGCAGGTTGCCCGCCTCGTCCATGCGCATGGAGCGGCTGTCATCCAGCACAGCATAGCCCTTGGTGGACATCAGCCCATCCTCCAGCGGGATCTCCCCCGGCGCATCATCCAGCGTGCGCGCCGTGCCGCCCAGGGTATCGGGCGCATCGCCGTAATGCCACACGCTGGTATAGGCAGAGTACGCGCCCTTGAGGGTTACGCTAAGCCCTTCGGACGAGAATGGCTGCCCGTCGTATTCCAGGCGCACGGCCTCGGTTTCCAGCGTCAGGCGCGCGCCGTCCTGGCGTACCTCAAAGGCGGGAAGCGGAAACTCGCGGCAGATCGCCATCTGCGTCGCGCTATCGCAGAAGCGCTGCTGCCTGTCGTATTCCAGCCGCAGCAGCCGGGAGGTCAGCACCGTAATCCGGTAACAATCGCCCATCACAACCGCGCCTGGCTGCGGCAGGGGTCTGAGCGTCCACAAATCAGTAAATTTCATCAGCATCCCGCCCTTTTCTTGGATTAGATAGGTATAGATAAGTACAAAAGGGGCTGCCGCCCTCCAGGCTGTCAAAAAAGCCTCGTTATAGCTCCTGGGATGTATGAAGGGGCCGCAGCCCCTTCATATGTAATCCGCAGCAGCGACATGTGCGGTGCGAGGAGCAGCCGTCAGGCTGCATCCTGTCGAAAAGCCTTTTTCGACAGGATAAGGGGCTGCCGCCCTTGGACGGCAGCCCCTTGCGAAGGTGTTGCTTGTTAATGCTTCTTATTTGCCCTGATAAGCGGCGAAGGCATCCTTTTCAATCTGCACATAGGACTGCAGACCCATTTCGTCCAGCTTCTTCAGGTAGGCGTCCCATTCTTCCTCTGCGCCGCCGTCCTTGACCCAGTGCGCATACTGGGAGCTGATGTAGCTGATGATATCGGTGGCCAGGAAGGCCTTTTCTTCCAGCTGCTCGGTAGTGTAAAACACAACAGGGAAGGTATCGCGCACATACGCAGCGTTCACAGCGTCGTCCGCCAGCTTGATGCCGTCGCCCTCGGTGGTGGGCAGAATGATCTTGGACTGGAAGTCCTCATGCATATACTTGGGGCCATGATCGCGGAAGGAGAAGGTCCAGCAGGAGGTATCCAGGTTGATGCCGGAATCGGCGGCAGGCAGCAGCACTTCATAGGTGCCGTCGGCGTTGGCCTGAATCTTGCCGTCGTCGATGGAGCCGTAGTAGGTCTGCAGGGAGGCAACGTCGGTATAGAACTGATCCGCCCAGGTCAGGAGCTTGCCCACGTCCTTGCAGTTCTTGGTGACGACGAACTCATTGCGGCCATAGTTCAGATAGGTGGGGTCGGATTCCACATAGTGCTCGCCATCCGGGCCAGTCACGGCTTCCACCACAACGTAATCCTTGGCGTTGCCCAGCAGCTCCGCGTCAGCCGTCCAGCCAAACACGATGCCGGTGCGTGGATTGCCGTCTTCCTGAATCTTGGCGCGCACCATATCGGCAGTCTGGGTGAAGCGCTCGGGATCCAGCGCGCCGCTTACATACAGCTCATGCGCCCACTTGACGGCCTCTTTGTAGTTTTCGGCGGCGGGCACAAAGTAGGCTTCGCCATCCTTGTTCAGGCCCATGTAGTTGCCGGCGCGGCTGGTCTGCACGCCGAAGGGCAGCAGCAGGTTGTTCAGATCGCCCGCCAGAGAAGCGGAATTGATGAAGCCATAGCGACCCTCGCCGGACTTGGTAAAGGCGGCCAGCACTTCGGCCAGCTCGGTGTAGGTCGTGGGCATCTTCAGGTTCAGCTCATCCAGCCAAACCTTGTTGATGTACATTTCATTGGCGGTAGCGGGGCGGCTGGGCAGCTTCTTGGGCAGGGAATAGATCTTGCCCTCGGTGTTAGTGCACAGCGCCTTCATGGTAGGATCGCTCTCAAAGATAGCAGTCAGGTTGGGCATATACTGAGCGATGTAATCGGTCAGCTCAACAAAGTAATCCTCGTTGAGGGCGATATCCGAATCGTTCAGGGAGATGGAGCCGAAGAACGCATCGGGCAGCGCTTCCAGGCCGGAGGCCAGCATCAGGCTCTTCTGATCGGACCAGGTGGAATTGTAATAGGGCTGCCATTCGATGTTCACGCCGGTAGCCTCGCCAATTTCCTTGAGGAAGGCAGTCTGGGTAAAGTCAACGCCCCAGCCGTCCGTCCAGCGCACGATGGCGACGGAGAAGGTGTTATCCTCGGCCGCGGCAACGCCGCACACGCCCAGCAGCAGGCTCAGTGCCAGGAACAGTGACAGGAATTTCTTCATATTGTTTTCCTCCATTCTATTTTATATAAAGGCACACGCGGCCCTTATACCATGGGTTAACCCTTGAGCGCGCCGATCATCACGCCCTGATTAAAGTATTTCTGCACAAAGGGATACATGCACATGATCGGCAGAGAGCTTACAACAATCGCGCCATATTTGATCAGATTGGCCTTGCGGTTCAGCTCTGCCGCGGCCGAACCCGTCATGGCGTTTGAAACCACCTCGTTATTGATCAGGATGTTGCGCATCACCAGCTGTAATGGATATCGATCCGCCGTGCGCAAGTAGATCAGGGCGTTGAAATAGCTGTTCCAATGCCCCACCGCCGCCCACAGGGCGATGACGGAGATAATCGCCTTGGAAAGCGGCAGCACAATGGTGAAAAAGTACCGCAGGTTGCCGCAGCCATCGATCTGCGCAGCGTCCCACAGCTCGGCAGGCAGGCTGCTTTGGAAGAAGGTGCGTGCCACGATGATGTAATAGGCGATTACGGAGAAGGGCAGCACCATCACCGTAAAGGTATCCAACAGATGGAACCAGTTGTTGATGATGATGAACGTGGGAATCAGGCCGCCGCCGAAGAACATGGGAAACACGAAAAACAGCGTAAACCACCTGCGGCCCACCAGATCGCGCCGCGACAGCGCATAGGCCACCGGAATATTGACCACCAGCATGATCGCCGTACCCGCGATGGTGTACAGGATCGTATTGCCATAGCCAACCCACAGATTCTTCATCGAGGCCAGGTGCTCATAGCCCTCCAGGGTGACGCCGCGCGGCAGCAGCAGGATTTTGCCCTGCGCCACAAGCGACGGATCGCTGATGGAGGCGATGATGATAAAATACATGGGATACAGGGCCGTCAGGGTCAGGATGGCGGCAATGGTATACAGAACGCCGTCAAACACGCGATCGCTGGCCAGCCTGCGCACGTGGTTGTGGCGCCGTACCGGAACGGTTGTCATCTGCTTTTCCCCCTTCCCGCTCAGAACAGCGACGTATCGCCCATCTTGCCGGCAATAAAGTTAACCGACAGCAGCAGGATGAAATTGACCACATTGTTGAACAGGCCGATTGCCGCGGAATAGCTGTACTGGTTGCTCTTGAGGCCCATCTTGTATACATAAGTGGAGATGATCTCGCTGGCTGAAATGTTCAAATCATTTTGCAGCAGATACACCTTTTCAAAGCCCACGCTCATCACGCTGCCCGCGCGCAGGATAAAGAGCACAACGGCCGTGGGCATCAGCAGCGGGATATCGATGCTGCGCATTTTCTGCCACTTGTTGGCGCCGTCCACCACCGCCGCCTCATAGAGCTGCGGGTCCACCGCAGACAGGGCGGCGATGTACATGATGGAATCCCAGCCCACATGCTGCCAGGCCTCCGTCCACACATAGATGGATGAGAAGGCGCTGGCCTTGCCCATCAAATCGCCTGTCTGCACGCCAATATAGCCAAGAAGCTTGGGGATTACGCCCGAGGACGGCGACAGGAACAGCACGATCATGCCGCACATGACCACGGTGGAGATAAAATGCGGCAGGTAGGTAGATACCTGGAAGAACTTTTTGAACCGCTTGGCGTACATCTGGTTGCACATCAGCGCAATCAGGATGGGCAGCGGGAAGGTAACCAGGATGGTGTAAATGCTGATCACCAGGGTGTTGCGGATGGTGTTGGAAAACATGTAGGAGGAAAAGTACTTCTTAAAATACCTCAGCCCTGCCCACTCACTGCCCAGGATGCCGCGCGCCGGCTTAAAATTCTTGAACGCGATGACGATGCCATACATGGGCAGATAGGTGAAGCAGATAAAGATGATCATGGCGGGAATCATCAGCAGGTATAGCCCGCCGTTTCGCCTGATTCTCAACCATAGACTTCTCCCTGCGAAACGATCGCCTGGCATGGAGCTGTCCCTCCTTTTTGTTTTAGTTTAACGATAAACCTATTTGTTGGTATTATCATACATCAAGTCGTCCTGCTTGTCAATAGCAAAAATTTAAAAAATGGTAAAAAAAAGCACGTGCTGGACAACAGCATGTGCTTCCCGCATATTCGCAGCTCATTCGTTCTTTTCCCGGATATCTGCTACTGATTCACGATATACCAGATCAACGTCCAATATGCGCCTGCGGCTTTCTATTTCCGGATCGGCAATCTTATCCATCAGCAGCTCCACGGCATACTCCGCCTTCTGGCGGATATCCTGCCGCACGGTGGTCAGCGCTGGCGAAATCAGCCGCGCGGGCATCGAATCATCATAGCCCACCACGGACAATGCCTCGGGCACGCGCAATCCCTGCCCCTGCACGCTCTTAACGATCTCCACCGCAATCGAATCCTCGGTGCATACCATCGCTGTTGGGCGGCCGTCCGCCGGCTGCGCCACAAACCACGCGCCATAATCCGCCGCCTCTGGGAAGGTGTTATGATAGTCAAAAAACATCCAGGCCTTCTCCGGCGCAAGGCCGTATTCCATCAGTGCCTGGCAGAAGCCCTGATAGCGATCCTGAATGATGCTGGACTGCGCCATGCCGGGCGAGGCAAAGCCGATGCGGCTGTGCCCCAGCTGCAATAGATGCCGCGCCGCGATATAGCCGCCCTTGCGGTCGTCCGCCGTCACGGACAGCATGGTTTTATCCTCATACCAGCGGTCGATGATCACCAGCGGCGTGGTCGCCTGATCCAGCACCGCGCGGGTGATATCGTCCCGGTGAGGCAGTACCATCACCGCGCCGTCCATTTGCCAGTTCTGCTGGGTGGTCAGCGCCTGCTCCACCGTTTCAAAGGAGCAAAGCATGATATAGTATCCGCGCTCGCGCAGCAGGGTTTCAATCAGGCCGGTCAGCTGACCCGCGTAAGGATCCAGCAGGAGGGAGCTGCTGTTTTTGTTCCACAGCGGCAGCAGCACCGCGATGATGTGGCTTTCCTTGGCGATCAGGCTGCGCGCGGCCATGTTGGGCACATAGTGATATTTTTCAATCAGCTGCTGCACCTTTTCCACCGTCGCGGGAGAAACCTTGGAACGGTTATTATGGATGACGTTGGATACCGTCATAACGCTTACGCCCGCTTCCGCGGCGATTTGCTTGAGTGTTGCCATGCTTTTCCTCACTTACAGGCCGGGCGCGGAAACACCCTGAAGCCGGATATCAGGCCCGTTATACGGGCTTGCCTCGTATACAACCTGATCAAAATCTTCGATCGTTTCGCCTTGATATTCAAGCTGGTCGATCGTCACATGGTCGATGGGCGCCTCCGCGCTGTCCGACCAGATACGAATCACCGGCCGGTTGCCCGACAGAACGGAAACATGCTGGATGCTGACCTGATCAATCGTACCGCGCCGGGATGTAACCGACCATTGCGACTTTGTCGTTGTCAGATCAATCAGATAGGGCGTCCCGTCGCCCGCGCCCATGCGCGCGTCCTCCACCGTAATGTTTCTGAAAGCAACCTGTCTCACGGCGGCGCTGTCGCTGTTGTGGATGGAAATCACCGGCTTATGAAAGCTGTGCAGCACGGTAATATCCTCAAACGTGATATTGCAGATGAACTGCGCCCGCGTTTCATAGCCAATCTCGCAGGACTGGGCAAGATCGGTCCACAGGATGCAGTTGCGGCAGGTAACGCCGTCCACATTGCCATTATACCCCTTGACCACCAGATTGTCATCCCAGGAGCGGACAAAGCAGTTTTGCACCAGCACGTTTTCCACGTTCTGCATGGTAATGCCGTCGCTGTTGCTGCGCGCGCCGATGATCTTCACATTATCAATCACCGCGTTTTTGCATTTGTACAGATTCACCGTCCAGGCGGAGGGATCAAGGATCGTGATATCGCGGATGGTAAAATCGTGCGCATTGGTGATGCTGACCGGCACGATGGTATCCGCGTAGCGATCATAAATGCTGCCGCACAGCACGCCGTGCCCGGCGATGGTAAAATTGCTGCCCATGCCGCAGAAAATCTGCCCATAGACAATCGCGCCCGCATCGATATAGATCGTCTGGTTGGATTTGGCCGTAATCAGCACGTTCGTATGCACGCCCGGCCCGAAATACTGCACATTGGCAGCGTCGGGATCAGGCTTATCTGCATCGGGCGCATCCACAAACAGATGCAGCGCGCCCGCCGTATCGCCGTTGATTTCCACCGTGCACTTGGCCGGGGCGGGCAGGGTAAAGCATACCTTGCCATCCGCAATTTCCGGCACAACGCCCAGGGACAGCGGCCGCGCCACGGCGGAGTGCACCTGCGCGTTCAGAAACTCCGCCTCCACGCGGCAGGAGCCCTGCGCCTGCGCAATCGCCACCGGCGCGCTGGACAATTCAGGATTGGCCGTCCAATAGCGCTGATTGCACACCGCCGTTTCGTACACAAGCGCCTCCGCGCCGTCAATCCATACGCGGCAGGAAGACTCCGCGTTTTCTATCGGCACAGCCAGGGCGGGAACGCACAGCGCCAGCATCAGCGCCAAAAACAAGCAAAAACGCTTCATACGGCCACCTCCAGCGTTAGGTTGAACGTTATATCTGCATATCAGTATAGCATTCTTCCTTCGTTTTGCCAATGGCTATGAAGCGTAAATTTTTGTATTGATCCTGCCCGCCGTCAGCGCGCCAGGGCGCAGTAGAGCGCATAGCTCAAGAACCCGGCGCAGGTGGCGAAGGCCTCGCCCGTTTCGCACGCGCCGGTATCCTCGTTGACGCTTTCGCAGGCCACGCCGTTGTCCATGGCCGTGCGGCGCAGATGCCGCAGCGCGCTTTCCGCATGGCCGCTGAGCAGGCTGTTGCAGATGGACAAAATCCACGGGTGGGGCGCGTGCTTGCAGCCAATCTCCGCGATGGCATGCCCGGCAAAGGACAGCGGATAGCTTTTGTCTCGAATCATGGCAACCGTATTTTTCCAGATAGGATCGTCTTCACCGCAAAAGCCGTAGAACGGCAGCAGCTGCAGGCTGCCCGGCGGCTCGTCGTAGATATCATAATGGCCGTTCAAATCCACCGACCAGGCAAAAAAACGGCCTGCCATCCTGCTCCTTGACGCAGTGCGCATACACAGCCTGCCGGGTGCGCTGGGCGGCCTGCTCCAGCTCGGGCCGCTCCAGCAGCGTGGCCAACGCGCGCATCGCACAGCAAACCAGCGCGTTGTCATAGGTCAGGTAGACATAGTTGTGCATATCATCCGTTGGCTGCAGAAAGGTTTCATACAGCGGAATAACCGGGTGCCTTTTGGCTTCCAGTCTGCTCAAAACGCTTTGAAGCCCCGCCTGTACAAAGCCCTGCTTTGCAAAGGCAAGGTTGCCTGTCTGCTCCACATAGCGATTCAGGGCGATCACCGGCGCGCAGAGCTCATCCAGCTCGAAGCCTGGCTCCAGCATGGTGCCGTCGATATAGCGGCTGTGCACGCCGAAATTGCGCGCCTGCCGGGTAAATACATAGGTAAGGATTTCACGCGCATAGGCCGCGTCCACCGTCAGAATGGCCGGGAAGGCCCACAGCAGGCTGTCCCTGTCCCAATAAGCGGCGGAGACATAATACCGCGGGCTGCGGCTGGTCATCAGGCACAGCTCTTCCGTATCGATGGTGCGCCCGGAGGCATAGAAAAAAGCAAAGAACAGGTTGGTATTCAGGATTTCGCTGAACCTGGAATCAGCCCGTTGCTTTTCCCGCGCGGCCAGCCAGCGGACGGTGCGCTCGTACACTGCGTCAAAGCCCTGACGAAGCAGCTCCTTGGCGCTGGTCGCGGCGGCCACGCCGTCATAGCCCACGCCCCAAGGAATGTCCAGCACAGCTTTTTTGCCAGGCTGTAGCGTCAGCACCCGATAGATATCATAGGCAAAGCCGTCGCGCGTCCATTCGGCATGCTGGTCAATCTGCGCAAACTGCTGCGGATCGGCCACACAGGGCGCGAAGGCAAACAACGGCAGCCCCGGCTTCTGGCTGAAGATGAACATATGATTCCAGCCGGATTCATACGCCTCCCGACCGGCGTTTAGCTCCGTCGTTTCGTTGATTTCATGCAGTGTTTGGCTCCATTCGCCTTCAACGCCAAAACGCACCTCCTGCGGGGCGTCTCCCGTGTTTTCCAGCACGAGCCGCACCATAAAGCCACGCTCGCCGATGGGCGTTAAATAAACGCACGAAAAGCGAAGCGTCCGCTCCTCCGACGTAAAGCCGGGAATCCAGCAATGCTCCCGCGTCCACTTTGGATGCAACGGAATTCGCTGCCCCTCCGCCTCCATATAAGGACGAATCAGCCCGGCTTTGCCGCGCAGCTCCAGCAGCCCCTTGACCTGCATGTACAGAAAGGTAACGCCCTCCACCACGCCGTCGCTTTCCCGGATCGTGGGCAGGGAGATGTATTCGTTGCCGGTTACCTGATAGTTCATTTTTATTCCCTCTTATTACGCCTTGACGGAGCCGTCCGACAGCCCGGAAACAACGAAGCGCTTCTGGAAAACGGCGAACAGCAGAATCATGGGAATCTGCGCTAGAATAGAAGCAGAGAAAATCCACTCCCAACGCGTGGCGTGCGCGCCCTTGAGGGATTGAATCATCACCGGCAGCGTAATCTGATTGGCCACAGCGCCCAGGATGACCTTGGCGGAGAAAAACTCCTCCCATGTTCCCTGCAGGCAAAAGATGGCCAGCGTGCCGATGGAGGGCAGCGCCAGAGGCAGCATCACGCGGAAGAAGGTGGTCATATGGCCGCCGCCGTCAATTTTGACCGCTTCCTCCAGCTCCTTGGGCAGCGCCGCCATGTGGCCGCGCAGGAAAAACGTATTGCCGCAGATGCCCGCGCCTACATACAAGAGGATCAATCCGGCCTTGGTGCCGATCAGCCCGTTCTTCGCCGTGCCGATGCCCTGCAGCACCAGAAACTGCGGAATGATGCCCAGGAAGCCGGGCAGCATCAATGTAAACAGATAAATGCGGAATAGCACCTCGCGGCCCAGAAAATCAATGCGCGCAAAGCCATAGGCTGAAAGCGACGCGATCAGTACCGTAAAGCAGGCCGTCAGCAGGGTGATAACCACACTGTTATAAGCTGCGCGCGGCAGATCAGACTGCGACAGCACATGCTCGTAAGCCGCAAAGCTGATGCGCGAGGGCACCAGATGGGGCGGGATGGGCAGCACATAGCTGAACTCCTCAAAGGAATTGCACAGCATAAACCAGAAGGGCAGGATAAAGACGATCACGCTGACGATCAGCACAAGCCAGAACAGCGTTTTTCCCAGCGTTTTCATTCGGCCTTTCCCCCTTCCGTATGAAATACCTGATTGAGTACCACCGTGGTAAGCAGCACCAGCAGCGCCGTGATCATGCCGATGGCAGCGCCCTGGCCAAACTGAAATAGATTGAAAGACTTATCATAGAGCAGATATTGCAGCACGCTTGTGGTGCCGCGGGGATTGCCGCTGGTAAGCATCATCACCTGGATGAACACGCCAAAGGAGCCGATCACCATATTGACCAGCACATAGAACGTGGTGCTCTTGAGCAGCGGCACGGTGATGCGCCAGAACTGCTGCACCCGGCTTGCGCCGTCCAGCATGCTGGCCTCGTAAAGATCATTGGAAATGCCCTGCAATCCGGCCAGGTAAATCACCATTGCCCAGCCGATATTTTTCCAGATGCCCAGCAGCCAGATCACCAGATTGGCCGTCCAGGTGCGGTTGAGCCAGGGCACATAAGCGGGCAGCAAGCCCAGCACATCCTTGAGCAGGTAGTTCACCAGGCCCGCGCCGCCGGCATTGAACATATAGGCAAACACGTTGCCCACGATTACCCAGCTGGTAATTACCGGCAAATAAAAGCAGGTGCGGAAAAACAGCTGGCTGCGCTTGAGCGAATTGACCATCACCGCAAAAATCAGCCCGAAGAGCATGATAAAGGGCGTAGTAACAAAGGCGTACAGAAAATTATTGCGGATGGCCAGCAGCAGCCTGTCGCCCCGCTCGGTAAACAGGGCAACGTAGTTATCCAGCCCCACCCACGTCATCGTGCGCTGCACAATCTGATAATCCGAAAAGCTGATGCGGATATTGAACAGCATGGGATACACCACGAACACGCAGGCCAGGATCAGCCCCGGCAGCACAAAGGGCGCAGCCGGAAGCAGGTTGCGCGTGCGCTGGCGAAGGCGCAGCCGTTTTTCATTTTTCAGTGCGGCCTGCGGATCAAAGCTGGCTGGAATCATGGCTTTTTCCTCCTTATATGCAGGGGCGGAGAAGGTATGGGAAGCCCCGCCCGCCGGCGCTTGGGCCTGCGGACGGGGCAGGGATACTTACTTGGCAAGCTCCGCGTCGATCTCGGCGGCGTAGCTGGTCAGGGTGGACTGCACGTCCGCGCCCTCGATGAAAATTTCGGTCATCGCGTCCTGCCACAGCTGCTCCACGGTGGAGGCCTGCGGGGTGGGGATGCGGCTCTGCGTGCTTTCTAGCTGCTTCATGTACACGCTCCACTTGGGATCGGCCTGTACGGCTTCGCTGTCAACGCAGGCCTTCAGGGTGGGGATTACGCCAACCTTGAGCAGCTCCAGCTGCACTTCCTCGCTGAGCATGAACTGCACAAACTGGAAGGCGGCCTCCTGCTTCTGGCTGCCGGAGAAGGCCACGATGTTCTCGCCGCCCACGACGGAAGCGCTCTTGCCGTTCCAGGTGGGAATCAGCGCGGGCACGATGCCGTTTTCCTCATTGAAGGGAGCCCAGGGGCCTTCAAAGAACATGGCGTATTCGTCGTTGATGCCCGCCCAGGCGTCGGCGGTGCCGTCCACATCACGGATGGTGAAAACGCCGTCCTGATGCAGCTGCAGCATGGTGTTGATGGCCGCAACGCTCTCAGCGCTGTCCATATAGCCGCTGGCCTTGGTGAAGCCCTCATCCGTGACCACGCCGCCAAACAGCCAGAAATAGGGGAACAGATCCCAATCGCCCAGGCCAGATACGTTCAGCTTATACTGACCGGCAGCCTTTTCCTTGCAGGCAGCCACAAACTCTTCCATCGTAGCGGGAGCCGCGTCAAAGCCCAGCGTCTTGAGGACGTTCAGGTTGACCACGGCGGCCTTGCAGTTGGTGTTCAGGGGCAGGCCGTAATAATGGCCGTTCCACAGGTTGGTGGACAGGGGGCCTTCCAGCACAGCGTCCTTCAGGGCGGCGAAGCCTTCGATTTCATCCATGGCCACGATGCCGCCAAGCTTGGCGTAAGCGCTGGTCTTCGTGATATCCACGCGGGCGACGTCGGGCACCATGCCCGTGCCCAGAGCCGTTACCAGCATCTGATTGAAATCGCCGCTCTGGCGGATGGCTTCCACCTTGATGCCGGGGTTGGCGGCCTCAAACATGGGGATGATCACATCGTTGATCACCGGCGTTTCAGCGTCGCCATAGGTGTGCCAGAAGGTGATGGTCACCGGCTCCTCCGCGACGGCAACGGTGCAGGCGCCCAGCGTCAGCGCCAGGGCAAGCAGCAGAGCAAACAGCTTTTTCATAGGGATTCCTCCTTTTTTATTTCATGCGCATCAGCGCAGAAAAATCATGTTCCAGTAGGCAAGTGCGGGCTGGGTAAACTCGATATAGCGGCCCGCCTCGTCCTGCCCTGCCGTAAAGGGCAGCGAGACCGGGGCGATATCCGCGCCATCAGGCGAAGCCAGATAAACCGCCCGCGCGGGATAATCGGTATACAGGCGTGTGCGCGCCGGAGCCAGCTCGGCTGGTTCTTTCTTAAGCTGCTTTTCATCGCGCCAGCCCGTATCCGTGCCCATCAGGTTAATAAAATGATAGATTTCGCCCTGATCATCCGCCTTGGCAAAGCACCAGACGGTGTTCTCCCTGCCGTCCGCGCTGACCGGCGCGTTATCCAGCTGCACATCGCGCGATACGGGCCGCTGGCCGTCGCGCAGCAGGTTTTCATAGGCCACCAGAAAATCGTACAGCCGCTGCACATCGCCGGGCAGCTCGCCCTTCATGCGCTTTTTCGTATCGGCGGGAAAATACTCATCCGACAGCATGTTGTCGCCATTGCCCAACTCGATGCGCGCGCCGCCGGAAGCAAACACCACACTATCCAGCAGCCGCACAGCGGCGGGATTAAAGCGGCTTTTGGGATTGCGGTAGTTCACATACGCCGCCACGATCAGCGACTTTCCGCCGCTTTGCTCACAGGCATTGAGGATCGCCTTATGGATGCTGTAATAGCTATCGTAGGCAAGGCCGTCGGACTCCTTATCCCAGGGCCAGAACTCCGTATACAGCACATCCACATCGCTGACGTTCACATTTTCAATGCCCTGCGCGCCGACAGGGTTGAATGCCAGGTATTTGGGGGCGATGGCCGCCTTGGCGGCGTTTAAAAACTGGGTGTAGCAATCCTTGACCAGATGGATAGGACTGCCGTTTTCATCATAGCCCAGCGGGCCGCCGTCCGCGGCTCGCATCGGGCCGTTTTCGCCGATGGTATCGCCATGCCAGCCGTCAAAGGCAAAGGCTTCAAACGTCTTGTTTTCCTGGGCGAAGATGTATTTTTGCCATTCTGCATTGAGCGGGTTAAAGTATTGCAGCACGCCCACCGGGCCGCGCTTGGCGTCCATATCGCAGGTAAAATCCTGCCCGCCTGCCTTCACCAGCCGCCACTCCGGGCTTACGCCCGAGCCGTCGGTCAGATAGGTCTGGTTGGCGGCGTAGATCATGTTGTACGCCATGCAGGCCATGCCGCGCGCGTGGGCGGCCTCCAGATAGGCGCGCACGGTATCGCCGTAAATCATCCTGCCCGACCAATCCTGCCAGGCGGACAGATCATCGGCCACCGGCTGATGATGGCGATACTGCCAATCGTAAAACTGCACGCCGTTGATATGATAGCGCGCCATCGCAGCGATCTTGCCCGGCGCATCGGCAATCTGCGTAAAATCCCACACATAGCCATAGCGGGGAAATTTCGTCCAGCTGGATGAAACGTCCACAGCCGTATCGGCGCAGGCAAGCACGTTTTGCCGCGCATCCAGCGCCTGCACGCGCACCAGATACCCCGCGCCATCCTGCTCCGGCAGGGACAGGGAGATTTCCTCCTGCGCAGGCAGGGTCTGCGTCAGCACCGTTTGTTCCAGATGAAAAACCGTCAGGCGCAACCACTGCGTCTGCGGCGGCATTTCCACCGCCCGCAGGCAGATCGTCTCGCCCGGCGCGTACATGCTTTTATCGGTATAGCAATTCATCGTTTCTTCTCCCCTCGCGCCAGCGCAGCAGCACAGGATCAGCAGCATCAGCAAAAGGCAAAGCCGATCGGTTTTCTTTTTCATGCTTACGTTCACGCTCCAGGAAAAGAATAGCAGATCGGCCGAAATCAGTCCATATGTTATGCGCATAACTTACAAAATGTTATAATCTATTCCGTCAAATTTGTATGCATTGTCCTATTTAAGCGCAGATCCTTCACGCTGCTTCCGCGGATAATGCGGGTAGGCAGCACAAGGGATACCGGCTCTTTTGCCGTTTTATCCAGAATATCAAACAGCACGTGCAGGGCCGTCTGCGCCTTTCGGGTGACATTTTGATGCACGGTGGTCAGCCGCGGGCGAATTACGCGGGACAGGATGTTATCGTCAAAGCCGGTGATGGAAATATCCTCCGGCACGCGAACGCCCTGATCCAGCAGAAAATCGATGGCTTCGACTGCATAGTAATCCGATATGAACAGGCAGACGGTGCAGCCCAGCATGCGAACATATTCCAGCATGCGCTGATAATCCTCGCAGCGGCGCTTGCGATCCTTGGATACGCAGAAATAGTGCGTCTCCTGCCAGGCAAGCCCCGCCGCCTCCAGCGCCTGCTGGTGTCCCCGCAAGCGCCGTGCGTCCACGCCCCACAGCACAGGCTGATCGCCTACAAACAGCATGTTTCGATGCCCCAACTTGAGCAGGTGTTCCGTCATCTGGCGCATGCCGCCCTCATCGTCCAGGCCCACATTGTTGTAGCGTTCGCCCTGATCAAAATAGCAATCGACAAACACAATGGGCTTGCGCGTCACCTGCATCAGCTCACGGCACTGGTTGGCCTGCAGACCCATCACAATCAGCCCCACGGCGTTCCAGGTTTGGGAGATACGATGGATTTCGGCCGCCGTCTGCGCGGCGTGCAGCATGGTGTAATAGCCGTTGGCGCGGATGGCGTTTTCCAGCGCGGCGATCATCTCGCTGACGAAGGGATCCTGCAGGGCGAATTTTTCTTCTCGGTTGGGATAATTGGTAATCACTCCCACGATTTCGCTGTCGCCCTTGGCAAGCATGCGCGCCCCCATATTGGGAATGTAATGATATTCCTCCAGCTTTTTGCGGATCATCTGCGCCGTCTCGGACGACATCTTTTCCAGGTGTCCGTGAATCACGTTGGATACCGTCGCGGTGGATACGCCCAGGGAATTGGCGATTTCCTTGATGGTCACGTCCAAAGCCTCCTTTGTTATGCGCGTAACAAGCTCAAAACGCGGGGGTTTCAGCCCATGCCGAAGCCCCCGTTGGTTCAATGCTGCTTCAGCGCGCCCTCGCGGATGCGCTTGAGGCGCTTCATCACATCGTTTTCCCCACGGCCAAAGTAGTCGTGCAGGCAAGCATATTCCGCATACAGCCGATCGTAAATCTCCGCGCTGCCTGCATCCGGGTGATAGACGGTATAGCGTGCGCTGGCCATATGCGCCACCGCCTGCGCCACCGTATCATAGCCGCCGCGCGCGCTGCCGGCAGCCGCCGCGGCGAAGATAGCACTGCCCAGCGCCGGGCCCTGATCGGTATCGGCCACGCGCACGGGCATATGCAGCATATCTGCATAAATTTGCATCGCCATACCGTTTTTGCGGCTGATGCCGCCGGTGGCAAAGAAGTCCTCCACCGCCACGCCATGCGCGCGGAAGTTGTCCACGATCATGCGCGTGCCAAATGCCGTGGCCTCGATCATCGCGCGATAGATCTCCTCCGGGCGGGTTTGCAGCGTCATGCCCAGCATGAGCCCCTGCAAATCGTAATCGGTCAGGATGCTGCGGTTGCCGTTCCACCAATCCAGCATCATCAGCCCGCTCTCGCCGGGGCGCAGGGTCTGGGCAAGGCTGGTCAGATACTGCTGGATATGCATGCCGCGCGATTTCGCTTCATTATAATATTTTTCAGGCACCATCTGATGGGTAAACCACGCAAAGCCGTCGCCTACGCAGCTTTGTCCGGCTTCATAGCCATAGCTGCCGGGCAGGATGCCGTCCGCCACCGCGCCGCAGATGCCAGGCACGGCGCGCTCCTTCTCTCCCAGGCACAAATGACAGGTGGAAGTACCCAGGATGGCCAGCATTTGCCCTGGGCGGGTAATGCCCACCGCCGCCGCGCCTACATGCGCGTCAATATGCGCAACAGCCACCGGCGTGCCGGCAATCAGTCCCAGCCTGCGCGCCATGGTCTCCGATACACCGCCCGCGCACGCGCCAAGCGGCGATACGGGCGTTTTGAATTTATCCTGCATCACCGTGCGCAGACGCTCATCCAGGGCTGCGAAATAATCCTGCGGCGGGTATGCGTTATTTCCTTTATTATAGAAGGCCTTATATCCGGCGATGCTGCCGCTGTGGGAGCGGCGACCCGTAAGCAGATAAACCAGATAATCCCCCGCCTCCATCCACTCGTCCATGGCATGATAGATTTCGGGATCTTCATCCAGCACCTGCCAGAGTTTAGGAAGCGACCACTCGCTGGATACCTTGCCGCCGTACACGTCCAGCCAGCCCTCGCCGCGCTGACGCGCGATGCGGGTCATCTCGTTGGCATAGCGCTGGGCGGCGTGATGCTTCCACAGCTTTACATAAGCGTGTGGCCGGTTCTCATACTGCGGCAGCAAACACAGCGGCGTGCCTTCAGCATTCACCGGCATGGCGGTAGAGGCGGTAAAATCCACGCCGACGCCGATGACGTCCTCCGCCCTTACGCCCGATTCCGCAAGCACCTGCGGAATGATATGCAATAGCGCCTGCTCATAATCGGCCGGATGCTGCAGCGCCCAATCGGCAGGCAAAGTCGCGCCGGAGGGTAGGGTGCGATCCATCACCGCGTGCGGATATTCATAAACCGCCGTTGCAAGCACGCGGCCGTCCGCCGCGTCCGCCAGCACCGCGCGGCCGGACAGCGTGCCATAATCCAAACCAATCGTATATCTGCTCACTTTTTCAAGCTCTCCTTTGCGATTTAAGACCCATCGGCATTGTAACACAGCCCGCTTTTGAGCGCAAGCAAAAAGGCGGCGAACCCAGCATGTAGAAAACAGTAAGAAAGCCGCCATTATGCGTATACATGCGATTCTATGCGAATATATACAATAAATAAACAAAAAAAGGCTTGCATCAAGATGGGAATTTGACTATTATATTGTCCATCTTATCCCCCCATATGGGGCGGATCCTTTAAGGAGGTTATGACTATGAAGAAAACTCGTTTGCTCTCTATGTTTATTGCGGTGATGATGGTTCTGCTGATTACCTCCTCTGCTATGGCCGAGACCATCGTCATTGGCGGCGCTGGCCCCCTGACTGGCGGCGCGGCGCAGTACGGCATCTCCGTTGAGCAGGGCGCTCAGCTCTATATTGACCAGATTAACGCTGAACTGGCTGCTTCCGGCTCCGACACCCGCTTTGAGCTGATCTTTGAAGACAACGGCGGCGACGACACCGAAGCCCAGAACGTATACTACCGCCTGACCGAGTCCAAGGGCGCGGTTGCCTTCCTGGGCGACGTACTGTCCAGCAACTGCAAGGTTGTCGCCGAGTGCGCCAATGAGGACGGCATCCCCATGGTAACCGCCTCCTCCACCAGCTACGAAATCACCACCGATCATCCCACGGTATTCCGCACCTGCTTCCTGGATCCCTTCCAGGGCGTGGTCATGGCCAACTATGCCAAGTCCAAGGGCTACACCAAGGTAGCCATCCTGTACGGCAACGATGACGACTACTCCATCGGTCTGGCCGATTCCTTTGAAGAGCAGTGCAAGAAGAACGGCATGGAAGTAACCGCCAAGGAAAGCGGCAGCTTCTCCGACATGGACTTCTCCGCGCAGCTGACCAAGATCGCCTCCACCAATCCTGAAGTCGTGTTCCTGCCCTTCTACGGCGAGCAGGCTTCCATGATCCTGAGCCGCGCTGCCTCCATCGGTATGGACGTTACCTTCCTGGGCGGCGACGGCATCAGCAACATTGTAGACTTCATGACCGACAAAAAGCTGCTGACCAAGGTTGTGTACTGCGATCACTTTGACGCTAACTCCGAAACCGAGATCGTAAAGAAGTTCAAGGCTGACTTCAAAGCCAAGTACGGCACCGACGTTACCCTGTCCTTCTCCGCTACCGCGTATGACGCTGCGCTGGTCATCTGCCAGGCCATCCTGCGCGCAGGCAGCACCGATAAGGCCGCGATCGTTGAGCAGATCAAGGCCGGTACCTTCGACGGCGTTACCAGCACGATCACCTTCGACGATCACAACGACCCGATCAAGAGCGCCTTCATCATGACCTTTGACGAGAGCGGCAACAAGACCTTCATCGAGCTGCTGGGCAACGAGTAATCACATTTTCTCCCTGATTTGAGACAGGCGATGGGGAAGGAGCTACTCCTTCCCCTATCCCTGTATTAAGCCCCTGATTCCAATGAAAAAAATAAACAAGGCGGGTGATACGATTGCTGTTTCTGAACCAGCTAATCAACGGACTTCACATCGGCAGCATTTACGCGCTGATCGCGCTTGGCTACACCATGGTATATGGCATTGTCAAGCTGATTAACTTTGCCCACGGCGATATTATCATGGTGGGTGCCTATGTAAGCCTGCTGCTGATTACAAACTCCGGCCTGCCCTACTACCTGGCCATCCCGATCACGATGGTTTTTTGCGCTGTTTTGGGCGTTGTGATCGAGCGCCTGGCCTACAAGCCTCTGCGCAGCGCGCCGCGCATTTCGGCGCTGATTACGGCCATCGGCGTGAGCATGTTCCTGCAAAACCTGGCGCAGCTGATCTTCTCCGCCACGCCCAAGCCCTACCCCTCCACCGTCATTTCCACCCGCTCGCTGTCGCTGGGCGGCCTGACGGTAAACCTGCTTACGCTGGTTACACTGGGCGTTTCCATTGTGCTGATGTTCGGCCTGTCCGCCTTTGTGCGCTTTACCAAGACGGGCAAAGCCATGCGCGCGGTATCTGAGGATATGGGTGCGTCCCAGCTGATGGGCATTAACGTGAACAACACCATTTCCATCACCTTTGCCATCGGCAGCGCGCTGGCTGCCATCGGCGCGGTGCTTTACTGCATGGCTTACCCGCTGGTATCCCCCACGATGGGCTCGCTGCCGGGCCTGAAAGCCTTTATTGCGGCGGTATTCGGCGGCATCGGCATCCTGCCCGGCGCCATGATCGGCGGCTTTGTGATGGGCATTGCCGAAAGCCTGACCAAGAGCTATATTTCCTCTCAGATGTCGGACGCTGTGGTATACGGCATTCTGATCATCATGCTGCTGGTGAAGCCCACGGGTCTGCTGGGCAAGCGCGCCAGCGAGAAAGTGTAAGGTGCGGCCTATGAAATTTGACAGACGTTTTCGCGCGTGCCTGCTCAACCTCATCGCAGTCGTCGCCATTTATTTCACCTTCACGCTGCTGATCAACTCCGGCGCGCTCAACCGCTATTACCGCAACATTCTCTTTAGCATCTGCATCAATATCATCATGGCCGTCAGCCTGAATCTGACCACCGGCATGCTGGGCGAATTGGCGCTGGGCCACGCAGGCTTTATGGCGGTAGGCGCGTTTGCCAGCGCAGTCATCACCAAGTCCTGGGCGGTCAGCACGGCTATCTCCTTCCCCATCGCGTTGATCGTGGGCGGCCTGATTGCCGCCGTTTTCGGCCTGGTTATCGGCATTCCCGCCCTGCGTTTGAAGGGCGACTACCTGGCCATTATCACCTTAGGCTTTGGCGAGATCATTCGCGTAATCATCACCAACCTGCCCATTACCGGCGCGGCCAAGGGTCTGTCCGGCATCCCCAAGCTGACCAACTTTAACTATGTCTACATCATCATGGTGCTGATCATCGCCGCCATGTTCACCCTGGGTCGCTCCCGCCATGGCCGCGCTATTATCTCTATCCGTGAAAACGCCATCGCCGCCGAGTCCACGGGTATCGCGGTGTTCCGCTACAAGGTATTCGCCTTCACCCTGGCTGCCTTCTTTGCCGGCGTTGCCGGCGCGCTGTACGCCCATCAGCAGGGCAGCATCAGCGCAGCCACCTTTGACTACAACAAGTCCATCGACTACCTGGTCATGGTGGTGCTGGGCGGCATGGGCTCCATCACCGGCTCTATTCTTTCGGCTACGGTGCTATCGCTGCTGCCTGAATACCTGCGCGATCTGACCAGCCTGCTCAACAAGGCGCTGCCCTTCAAGATTGCCGACCCGCGGATGCTGATCTACTCCCTGGTGCTGATCCTGATGATGATCTTCCGTCCCAAGGGCCTGCTGGGCACGGCGGAATTTTCTCTGCTGCGCGTATGGGAATTCTGCGCCAGGTATGTAAGAAAAGCCTGGCAAGCGATTGCCAAGCATCTCCCCCAGCGCAAGAAGAAGGAAGTCACCATGCCCGAGGTGCCCAAGTACGACTATGTCAACTTTGACCTGCCGGTGCTTGAAGCCAAGGGGTTGGGCATTCACTTCGGCGGCCTGCAGGTAGCCGAGAACGTCAATCTTCACCTGATGGACAACGAAATCGTAGGCCTGATCGGCCCCAACGGCGCAGGCAAAACCACGATTTTCAACATGCTGACCGGCGTATATCAGCCCACTGCGGGCGATATCATCCTGCTGGGCAAGTCCATCGTGGGCCATTCCACGCACTATATTACGGCCAACGGCATCGCCCGCACCTTCCAGAATATCCGCCTGTTCAAGTCCATGACGGTCATTGAGAACATCAAGGTGGCCTTCCAGACCCGCATGCATTATACCGCGATGGAGGGCATCGTGCGCGCCCCGCGGTATGCCCGCGAGGAACGCGGCATCGATATCCGCGCCCGCGAACTGCTGAGCGTGTTTGATATGGAAGATGTGGCCGATGTGCCCGCCGACAGCCTGCCCTATGGCCGGCAGCGCAAGCTGGAAATCTGCCGTGCCCTGGCCAGCAATCCCAAGGTGCTGCTGCTGGACGAGCCCGCCGCGGGCATGAACCCCAAGGAAACCGAAGAGCTGATGCAGGCCATCCGCATCATCCGCGACCGCTTCTCCGTGGCCATCCTGCTGATTGAGCACGATATGAAGCTGGTCATGGGCATCTGCGAGCGCATCTATGTGCTCAACTATGGCCGCATCATTGCCGAGGGCACGCCCGATCAGGTAAGCCACAATGCGGAGGTTATCGCCGCCTATCTGGGCTCCGCTGCCCAGGAAGAAAAGGAGGGTTAAGCCATGCTGAGCGTAGAAAACCTGAACGTATACTACGGCGCCATCCATGCCCTGCATGACATCTCCTTCCATGTGGACACCGGCGAAATCGTCACGCTGATCGGTGCAAACGGCGCAGGCAAAACCTCCATCCTGCAATCCATTTCCGCGCTGATTCCTCGCCGCAGCGGCGCAATCACCTTTGACGGCAAGGATCTGTCCCACATTCCGGCGCACCGTCTGATCTCTATGGGGCTAACCCAGGTGCCTGAAGGCCGCCGCGTATTCGCTACCATGACGGTGATGGAAAACCTGGAAATGGGCGCTTATACCCGCCGCAGCCGCACCGAAATGCAGCAGGATCTGGACATGGTGTTCGCGCATTTTCCCCGCCTGAAGGAGCGCATGAAGCAGTATGCCGGCACCCTGTCCGGCGGCGAGCAGCAGATGCTGGCCATGGGCCGAGCGCTGATGAGCCATCCAAAGCTGCTGATGATGGATGAGCCTTCCATGGGCCTATCCCCCATCCTGGTGCAGGAAATCTTTAGCATCATCCAGGAGATCAACAAATCCGGCACCACCGTGCTGCTGGTGGAGCAGAACGCCCATATGGCCCTCTCCATCGCCAACCGCGCCTATGTGCTGGAAACCGGCAAAATCATCAAGGAGGGCGACGCTGACGCGCTCCTCTCGGACGATGATGTGCGCCGCGCCTACCTGGGCAATTAAACAATACTTAACCCGGCTGAAAACGTATCCAGCCGGGTTTTTTTATATGGCCTATGTCAAACATATAGAATCTTATGCTTCTATTGCAGGATTTTTGCCGGCGCACGCCGAAACTAACACCCGCTGATCTTTGCACACAGAAGGGAGCATTTCTACATGGCTTGTTTATCCTGGACTTTTCATTCCCCATCGCTGCGCATGGCCACCCATGCCTTTGTGGTACTGCCTGAGTATCCGGCGCAGCCGCAAAACACACTGATTCTTTTGCACGGTCTCAGCGGGGCATGCGACACCTGGAACCGCCGCACCAGCATTGAGCGCTATGCGCAAAAGCACAATCTAGCCGTCATCATGCCCGAGGTGCAGCGCAGCTGGTACACGGACATGGTGTACGGTCTGCCGTATTTCACCTTTATCACCGATGAGCTGCCGCGCCTGGCTGCAAACACGCTGCGCGTGCCGGTGGATCCTGCGCATCTGTATGTGGGCGGACTGTCCATGGGCGGCTACGGCGCGCTCAAGTGCGCGCTGACCTATCCAGAGCGCTATGCGGGCTGCATTTCTCTGTCCGCGCGGTGCAGCGTGCAGAACAAGCTCAAGCTGATTGAAAACGACCCTGGGCAAATCCGCGAATGGCAGGCCATTCTGGGCGAAGATCTGACCGTTAAGCCGGAAAACGACCTGTACGCCCTGCTGGCACGCATTCAAAAGCCCGCCGCGTCGCCGCGCTTCTATGTGGCCTGCGGCACGGAGGATTTTCTCTATTCAGAAAGCGTAGAAATGGCTGCCGCGCTGCAGCAAACCTTTGATCATGTGAAATATGAGGAATGGCCCGGCGTGCACGACTGGGTTTTCTGGGATGCAGCCATTCCGCGCGGGTTGATCAGCGTGCTGCCCAGGGAAGAAAAAGCTGAATAACGCGCATAGCAAGGGGCTGTGAAAGAACGAAAAGTTCTTCCACAGCCCCCATAGCAATTTATGTCAAGTAAAACAATGAAAGAA
>OLSD01000033.1_pt1 | contig 131238 bp, 137 predicted proteins | sample 1672211 | NCBI WGS metagenome assembly OLSD01 (sample SAMEA3136659, study PRJEB25190) | human gut metagenome | reverse complement strand
GATTTACTGTTTTAAGGTTGCTTCTTTAATAGAAGCGTTCTTGAATTATTCTCAAAATCTTTCAAGGTTTTTCACTGTTCAGTTATCAAGGTTCTTTGTTTTGTCGTTATCAGCGACAACTTCTATATTGTATCAGATGTTTGATCGCTTGTCAACAACTTTTTAATTTATTTTTTTGCTTTCATCGCGATTCGCATCGATTTCTGTCGTGCCTCACGAGTCAGCTTAGTTATAATATCATGCGTTTTTCCCTATGTCAACAACAAATTTCATTTTTTTCAAAGAAATTAAAAGCACCACAAGATGTTGTTCCTGTGATGCTTTCAAACCGCAATTATAAGAAAGTCATAAGCAATGTGAGCACAAAATTGTTCTCATATACCCAGATCAAAAGCGGCGATTCATATATATATGAAATTAATGCAATTCCAATATCGGTTGTTCCTGCCATCGCAATAATCGCAAACGCCAACCATATAATGAGAATTCCTTTCACTAACCCTGCAAATAAACCAAGTAAGCGGTTTATTCCACCTATTAAAGGAAGTTTCTCAACAACTTTCAATACAACCGACAATAAATGAAACGAGATTACTGCAATCAGTAACACTAAAACAAAAGAGATTACACGCATCACAAGGTCTGTCGCGCGCCCTGCCACTACATCATACGCACCGCTTCCCTCCAGAATCTGATCTGCAATCTTATTCGTGTCAAAAAGCTTATTGGTTACTGCATCCGGAAGTTTCATCTGCAGATCACGATAATTCTTTTTTCCCTGTCCCGGATTCTGTGCATCTGGCTCACGGTCTTCTTTCTGCCCGTTTGTATCCCCTATCACAAGTTCATGAAGTTTCTCATCCAGATTCGATTCTATCCGATTATCTATATTTGTTTTTTCCGTCAATACATTTGCCACATAGGGTGTCGCCCACGTAACAAATACAAGTATTGCAATCCACGCGAGCATGGAATAGATTACACGCAGGAATCCCCTGGAAAACCCCCAGACAATATTCCCTGCAAGCACCAGGATTACAATTATCAATAGCCAGTTCATCTTAATCTTACCTCATCCGTCTCTCCGCTCAGCACGAATGTGTAGCTTGTCGCATCGGTTCCTGACAGGATCTTATATAACTCCTGATCAAATGTATAGGAAAATTTCCGGATACTGTGTATCGTGTAAATTTCGCAATGATAATCATCGCGTACACACACCTCGTTATTATCAAGAAATTCTATCCTGTTATATGCGATTGTAGTATCATTCTCCATCGCTGTATTTCCGTTTAGATCATATACCTGAATATGCCAGCTGCCCTCATTCTTAGTGCTTGCATAGGTAATTCCCACATATTTATTATTGCAGAAAACGCTTTGGACTTCCTGTTCAAAATCCACCTGGCGTTTCAGCGCCGGCTTCTGAGTCCCTTCGAATACAAGAAATCCGGCGTCCGACAATGCCACCATTCGATCCGCTGCCACATAAGAGATTTCGGAAATAAACGTATCTTCATAAGTATAAGTTCCGACATTATTATCAATCTCATTCTGTCCGACCGATCCAAAGTTATAGAAACTGATTGTAGAACTAACCTTGCCCTCTTTGACATCAAGCATATCTACCGCCAGTTTCTGCGCATCGTAAGACAATGCGATATCCACCGGAAAGCTTCCCTTTTCTGCATAAAACTCGCCATTTGTAAGCTGATTTCCCTTGCGGTCATACATGCGGACAGTTGAGACATTATCTTCCTTCATTAATACCGCAACCGTTCCCTGATTGGCAACGCACACGGTACTGATCGGTGTTGAAGTCTCGATTTTTTTTGAAAGTCCGGTTGTTGTCATAATATAGATGGATGTACCACCCTGATCATAAATTGCAAGATAATTCTCGCAGATGGACAACATCGGTGTACTCATCTCGAATGACTGGTTCCAGATCAATTCATCATCCGAATTGCGGTAAACAATTCCATCATTGTTATACTCCAGGGTTTTTCCGAGAAACGTCTCATATTTGGCCGATCTACTATCCTGCTGTTCCGTCTTGTTACGAATCTCATAAGAATCGTAACTGCGCAGCGCATTCCATAATTGTGCCCCCGCAAAAAGTAATGCAATGACAAAAACGCCTATGATCACCCGGCGGACGATCTTGTGTCTGTGCCTCCTGATCTGCTGCTCGAGTTCCTCCTGTGCCTCGCTGTTTATCTCTACGGTTTTAAAATCTTTCTTATCTGCCACCGTTTTATCTCTCCTTGTATTTATTGCATGATATATCGCAATTATAACATTCTGCCAATCATTACGGAAGTAACAATTTCTGATCAACGCGAAGATCGTCTGCATTTTCCAGATTGTTACATTCCTTTAATTCCTTCAGTCGGTCTGGCGATCCGTATATCTGCCTGCAGATCGAGGTAAGTGTGTCGCCCGCTTTCACGGTATAATACTCCGGTTTCGCCACGGATGCGTCCGTTTCTTCTGCTACCTTTCCCGCTTGATCCGCGTTCTTCGAGCCCTCTACGCCCGCCTCTGAATTTTCATCCTGTGTTTCCTGCTTACCTGCCTCCACGTTGGCATCCCGTTCTTCCTTTGAATCCGCATCTGTTTTCGAATCTTCCATCTTCTTGATATCACCTGCCGCAATCGACTCGATTGGAATGAGATCCAAGGTTTCCGTATAGGTGTTTTTCTCATCGGGTATCTCTTGCTCTGTCGCTTCAGTTTCTTTAATTTCCGTTCCGACGAGCACCTGCGGTTTATCGTCTGTCTTATTCCCCAGCGAAGCAATTGTCTGCATAGTCTTCTCCAATCCCGGAATGTGAATGCGATCCTGCACCACGCCAAGTCCGACAATCACAACGAGCAGTGCCACCGCCGCGGTCATCGCATACGAAGTTGCGCTGGTTGTCTCCTTTTCTCCAACACGTTTTTTCTCTTTTATCTGTTTTCGGTATTGTGCACGGTCTGTCTTAGGTCCCGATGCAGGAACCGTCCCCATCCGTGCACGTTTTGGCATTTCTACGACAACCTCCGGCGGGCACACCTGTCTGAGTTCCCGCGCATAAAATATGTAAAAGCCTTCTTTTTTCTGAAGCCAATTTCCCTTATTGATATAGAAAGACTCCTCACCCTCAATACTATCCATAAGAAAAAGCACCTGATGCGCACCACCAAACTGCTCTCTGTGGATCGCTTCAAGCTCCGGCGTCATACTCGGTGCATAACCTTTCTGATCCATCGCCCAGCCGACGATGATTGAGTTTTCATACGACCGTTTCACCTCGCGGAACACATCTGACCACGCGCGATTGTTCCATTGTGGCGCATTTTGCACAAACTCTATCTTAAGAACCGGAATTGCAGCCTCGATAAAGGTTGTATATCGCCCCTGAATGCATTCTGTGTGTCCCATAAAGACAAACACCTTCTTCTCTGCATAATCTTCCTCATGTATTCTTGCGTAGACCGCATTCTCTATGTAGATTTTATCTTCCTGCGTCGGCGTTCCGATTTGGCGGATGTTCTTCAGATTTCGTTCATTCTTCGTCTCGATATCAATCATTTGCCCACTCCTTATCCAACAAATCCTATCTTTTCGTTTCCTTATGCTATCACACAGGCGTAGTAGAAATTTGGAAAAACGTGACAGGTCTTCAAAAAATCAAATGACGTTTTCCGACAACAACTCCTTCAAAACGCAACAAAGCTGCCGCTTTCGCGACAGCTCTGAAATCTTTTCTCTTATTTATTTGCAGAAAGCTTTCACTTTCTTATAGATGCCCTCTGCATCAAGCTCATACTTATGGATCAGTTCAACTGCCGGTCCGGACTCGCCGAACTTATCGTTGACGCCGATACGCAGCATCTTCGTCGGTGCCTTCTCACAGAGTACTTCTGCAACGGCACTTCCGAGTCCACCGAGAATCGAATGTTCCTCTACGGTTACAACCTTACCTGTCTTGGTTGCAGATGCAATGACCAGTTCCTCATCGAGCGGCTTAATGGTATGAATGTTGATTACCTCTGCAGAGATTCCGTCCTTCTCAAGCATCTTAGCTGCTTCGAGCGCCTCAGAGACTTCCAGTCCGGTTGCAAAAATCGATACGTCCGTACCTTCTTTTAAGGTAATGCCTTTGCCGATTTCAAACTTATAATCCGCATGATCATTGATAACCGGTACTGCAAGACGTCCGAAACGGAGGTATACCGGTCCTACATATTCATATGCAGCCTTCACTGCTGCACGCGCCTCAACATCATCCGAAGGATTGATCACTACCATTCCCGGGATTTCACGCATCAAAGCAAGATCCTCAAGACACTGATGTGTTGCTCCATCCTCACCGACAGAAATTCCGGCATGGGTCGCACCGATCTTCACGTTCAGATGCGGATATCCGATTGAGTTACGCACCTGCTCATAGTTACGTCCTGCTGCAAACATCGCAAATGAGCTGATAAATGGCACTTTACCGCAGGTTGATAATCCTGCCGCAATGCCCGTCATATTACACTCTGCAATACCACAATCCCAGTGGCGCTCCGGAAATTCTTTCTGGAAAATACCGGTTTTTGTTGCTCCTGCAAGATCCGCATCAAGCACGATCAGATCCTCGTGTTCCTTACCAAGCTCTACCAATGCGTTACCATAGCTGTCACGCGTTGCAATCTTCTTTACTTCTGACATAATGCTTCACCTGCTTTCTCAAGTTCGTCCATAGCGATCTTGTATTCCTCATCGTTTGGAGCTTTTCCGTGCCATCCTGCCTGGTTTTCCATGTAGGATACGCCTTTGCCCTTGATAGTCTTAGCAATGATAGCCGTCGGCTGTCCCTTGGACTCTCTTGCTTCCTTGAAAGCGGCACGAATTTCATCAAAATTGTTTCCATCGATTACGATCGTATGGAAATTAAATGCTTCAAATTTCTTATCGATTGGATACGGAGAGCAGACTTTGTCGATTTCTCCATCGATCTGTAAGTTATTGTTGTCGACGATCACAACGAGGTTGTCTAGCTTGCGGTGTCCTGCCCACATAGCAGCCTCCCAGATCTGTCCTTCCTGAATCTCACCGTCTCCGGTCAATGTATACACGCGATAATCCTTGTTGTCAAATTTGCCTGCGGCTGCCATCCCAACAGCAGCTGACACGCCCTGTCCAAGCGATCCGCTGGACATATCTACGCCCGGAATATGCTTCATATCCGGATGTCCCTGCAGATAGGAACCTGTGTGACGAAGTGTCGTAAGGTCTTCCTTCGGGAAAAAGCCTTTCTCTGCAAGTGTCGAATACAATGCAGGTGCAACATGACCCTTGGATAATACAAAACGGTCACGGTTCTCATCCTTCGGATTCTTAGGATCAACGTTTAATTCTTCGAAATATAAGTAAGTGAAGATATCAGCAGCAGACAATGATCCGCCCGGATGACCGGACTTTGCACTGTGAACTGCGGTTACAATACTTTTGCGAATCTCATTCGCGGTCTTTTCCAGTTCTAAATTATTCATAGACTCTCCTTTTTTAAAGTTCCGTTCTTCCCTGCAGCGCACGAAGCAGTGTTACTTCGTCAATGTATTCCAGATCTCCGCCAACCGGAACTCCGCTGGCGATTCTTGTCACTTTGATGCCGGTCGGTTTGATCAGCTTGCTGATATACATTGCGGTCGTCTCGCCCTCCAGGCTTGAGTTGGTTGCAATGATCACCTCATTGACATCCCCCTCCAAACGCACCATGAGTTCCTTGAGCTTGATATCGTTTGGCCCGATTCCAAGCATCGGCGAGATGGCTCCATGCAGCACATGGTAGACACCATCGTACTTGCCGGTTTTCTCATACGCTACAAGATCACGTGTATTCTCAACCACCATAATTGTCTTGTGGTCACGTGCTTCATCACTACATATAGGACAAATTTCCTGATCTGTCAAGTTAAAGCAGCACTTGCAATACTTCACGTTATGCTTTGCGGACAGAATTGCAGAAGACAATGCCTCCACATGATCCTCCGGCATATTTAATATATGAAACGCAAGCCTCTGCGCAGACTTCGCTCCGATACCCGGAAGCGAAGACAGTTCCTCAATCAGTTTTGAAATCTCATTACTGTAATAATCCATCTTAGAATGGGAATCCTCCACCCAGTCCTCCTGTGATCTGTGACATTGACTTCTGGGAAGCTTCATCAACCTGACGCAGCGCCTCATTTGTTGCTGCCATGATCAGATCCTCGAGCATCTCGATGTCATCGGGATCAACGACTTCTTCCGCAAGCTTCACTTTGACAACCTCATGCTTGCCGGATACCGTCACTTCAACGGCTCCGCCGCCTGCTGCTGCCGTAATCTCCTGCTCCTCAAGCGCTTTCTGCGCTTCTTCCATCTGGCGCTGCATCTTCTGCGCCTGTTTCATAATGTTGTTCATGTTTCCCGGCATTCCACCCGGGAATCCACCTCTTTTTGCCATGTGGGTGACCTCCATATATTTTATTAAAGTGTTCTATGATACACGAATTGCTACGCTGCTTCTCAACCCTCACAATTCTATCATCATCATTAAAAATCTTCTTCCTCAATATCAAAATTGATTGCCTGCCGCAAATCAGGAACCGTATCAGTGGCGCTCCTGCCGCTCTCATTCATATGAAGTGTTACTTCGATCTCTTTTCCGACACGATTCTCCATCAATCGTTTAAAATGCGTCATGCATTCCGCCTTATCCTCATTCAGATAGGCAAAAGCATTCTTATCATCAAAGACAAGCATCAGATCTCCGTTATTTCCAAGACTCGGGACCGCCTTGTTCAAATACTGACGGGACAATCCCCCTGCCTCGGAGAGAATCGCTTTCCAGTTCTGCACGACCTGCTTAATATCATCCGGTATCGCTTTCGGCATCGGAGGCTTCTCTGCAGGAGCTGCCACACTTTGCGTAACTGCCTGTGCAGCCGCGTTCGGTGCAATCGGCACAACGCCACTTGCCAGCTTCTTCTCCAGATCATCCAGCCGGTCCACAAGCGATGAATAATCGGTCTCCATCTGCGGCTGGCAAAGCTTGATGATCGCAACCTCAAGCACAATTCTCTTCTGTGCCGCATACTTAATCTGATTGCTCAGTTCCGAAAATATACGAATATAGCGCATGAGCACTTCCGGTTCTACCATCTGTGCTTCTTCCCTGAGTGCCACCAGATTGTCTGCCGACATATCAAGAACTTCCTCCATCTCATCCGAACTCTGCAGAAGCAGAAGGTTTCGCATGTACCACGTGAAATCATTGACAAGCTGCCCCAGTTCGCGTCCTTCATCAACCAGTTCCCCGACAACGTGGATCGCGCCGGTCACATCACGTTGAATGATTTCTCGCAAAAGGCGCGAGAATACTTCCGTATCAACTGCTCCGAGCACGTCAAGTACATTCTCATAAGTAAGTTTCTCACCGAGATGGAATGCAATGCATTGATCCAGAAGACTTAAAGCATCTCGCATGGAGCCATCGCCCGCTTTTGCAACATAGCGCAGCGCGCGCTCCTCCACATCAACCTGCTCCTCCGCCATCAGCTCCGTGAGCCGGTTCGTAATCGTGTCGATCGAGATACGATGAAAATCATATCTCTGGCAACGCGACAGGATTGTGATCGGAATCTTGTGCGCCTCCGTTGTCGCAAGAATAAAGATGACGTATGCCGGTGGTTCCTCAAGTGTCTTAAGCAGCGCATTAAACGCTCCCGTCGAAAGCATATGTACCTCATCAATGATATAGACCTTATACTTGCCTTCCGTCGGGCGGTACGCGACCTCCTCCCGGATCTGACGGATATTGTCTACACCGTTATTTGATGCCGCATCAATCTCTATGACATTCATAGAAGTCCCGGCGGCAATGCCCTTACAGGAAGGGCATTCACCACAAGGACTTCCGTCTACTGGATGTTCACAATTTACTGCTTTGGCAAAGATTTTGGCAACCGTTGTCTTACCTGTGCCTCGCGTTCCGCAAAACAGATAGGCATGTCCGATTCGATCGGCTTTAATCTGGTTCTTTAATGTTGTTACAATATGATCCTGTCCCTTGACGTCCTCAAATTCCTGAGGGCGGAACTTACGGTATAGCGCCGTATAAGACATGGTTTATAACCTCCTAGTCACCGAAACTGATTCCGGTTCTCTTTGCTTCTTTGATCATCTGGCTGTCCGGATCTACCATCTTCAGCTTTCCGGCAACCTCTCCGAGCGGTACACGCTTCGTCTTATTATTGATCATCGCGATCATGCAGCCATAATCCTCGTCCATGATCGCCTTGGCAGCTGCCGATCCGAGTCTTGTACACAGAACTCTGTCGTAAGGGCATGGGCTTCCGCCTCTCTGCGTGTGTCCCGGAACTGCAACACGTACTTCCGTTCCGCACACTTCCTTGATCTTGTCTGCAATCTCATAAGAGACAGACGGATACTTGCTCTCTGCAAGCTTTGCCTTATATTCCTTCTTGGACAAGGCAGCATCTTCTTTGGAGATTGCACCCTCTGCAACAGCAAGAATGGTAAAGCCCTTGCCATCCTTTGTGCGATTGTGGATTGCTTCCACTACCTTATTAATATCATACGGTATCTCAGGAAGCAGGATAATATCTGCGCCACCGGCAATACCAGCATACAAAGTCAGCCAGCCGACTTTGTGTCCCATGACTTCTACAATGAACACACGGTTATGGGATGCCGCTGTCGTATGAATGCAGTCGATTGCTTCTGTTGCAATATTGATCGCACTCTGGAATCCGAATGTCACATCGGTTCCATAAATATCATTATCAATGGTCTTCGGAAGATGAATGATGTTGAGTCCTTCTTCACGAAGAAGATTGGCTGTCTTCTGAGTTCCGTTACCGCCAAGAATAACCAGACAATCAAGGTTTAATTTGTGATAAGTCTGCTTCATCGCCTCAACCTTGTCGAGTCCGTTCTCATCCGGCACTCTCATCAGCTTGAACGGCTGGCGGGATGAACCGAGAATTGTTCCACCCTTGGTCAGAATTCCGGAAAAATCAGCAGATGTCAGAAGACGATAGTCTCCATAGATCAATCCTTTATATCCATTTTCGAATCCATAGATTTCTAAATCCTTTACATTCGCAGAAAGTCCTTTGACAACACCTCTCATTGCTGCATTTAAAGCCTGACAATCTCCACCGCTTGTCAGCATTCCAATTCTCATCATGCGTGCTCCTCCTCTTACCTGAGTATTATGTGCCTGTTCAAAACATTCTATAACTACGAATTGTTTCGTTGCTACGCAACTCTCACAATTATTATATATTATACTATGAATCAAAATGAAGGACAAGATAAGCATCTTGAAAAATGCAACAGATTTGTTATAATGAATGCAGTGCTGATTTCATCGGTATCAGTGGAGAGTTGTCCGAGAGGTCGAAGGTGCCGCACTCGAAATGCGGTTTGCGTCGAATAGACGCAACGTGGGTTCGAATCCCATGCTCTCCGTTATATATGTTAACTTTAAAAGCACAGGTCTTCGCCTGTGCTTTTGTCGTTCTTATTCCATATCCTGTTGTGCGTCCTGCTGACGGTCTCTGCGATTATCGCGACGCCTGCGACGATTCTGATAATCTCTCTTTCCATCCTCAAACTCCTCGCGGTCACGGTTTCGGCCCCGATCTCTGTCCCTGCGATCGCGGTTATCTCGCTGATTGCGGTTGTCGCGATTCTCCCGGCTCCGCCCTCCACGATTGTCCCAGCCTTCCTGACTCTCGCGCTCCTCACGGATCTCCCGGTTGTCACGATTATTGCGTTTCTCCCGCTGATTATTTCTTCCCGAATCCCGATGTTCACCTCTGTCAGCACCATTGTCATTCTTGCGGTTCTCCGGAACCGGACGCTCCTTCTTGCGTCCAATATACACATTCCACTTCATGTACGCTTCCTGCGCATTTCTCGATTTATAGATAACATTGCGTTCTTCGCCCACAATGTCCGTAATGCTGTACCAGCCCTTGTCATACTGGAACTCGGCATTCTTACCCTCAAGTTCCTTGCTGCCCAGCACAAATTTGTTTACAGCCTGCTGCTGCGCCATACTATTCCTCCTCGTTCTTTGAACGTAGCACGTATTCTACTGCTGCTTTCAATAATTCATTCTTCTCAAGTTTCTCGGTTCCAAGCATCGCCTGCGCTTCCTCCCTGCTGAACAATTCACGCAGTACAACCTGATGATGTTCAACCGGTATGTAGGACACCTTGGTTTTATCCGTCAGGCTGCGAAGCACATAATAGGGAACTCCTGCATCTCCACGGGTGGCAGACAATGATACAATGTTATCAACCTGGCACAAGCCCATTGTTTCACTGTATATGATCTGTTTCTTCTCAAACATACTGCTCCACCTCTTAGTTTTGTGTTCTGTTGTATCATTATAGCATACCTGCTACGCATTTTCAAAAAGCATTTTCTGGTCTTATAATTTTTTCTTTTTCTGAACATTTACAGCATATCAGTTCTGTATATAATAAGTCTTAACATGATTCGCGGCATGACTTATCATCCCGAATTTTTAAGCAAGGAGATTTTCCATGAAAAAAGCAGCCGTTATCAACGACCTATCGGGATTTGGCAAATGTTCACTCACTGCCGCGATCCCCGTACTTTCGGCTTTGGGTGTGCAATGCTGCCCTCTTGCCACAGCGGTTCTGACCGGGCAGACCGGCTATCCGTATTTTCACTGCACGGATCTGACCGATATGATGCCACAATACATTGATGCCTGGACACAGAACAATGCGCATTTTGATGCCATCTATAGTGGATATATGACCGGGCGAAAGCAAATTGAACATCTGCTTGATCTGATCACGCAATTTCGGCGCGATGATACACTGCTTCTGGTCGATCCGGTAATGGGCGACGATGGGCGCGTGTACGGCATCTACTCCGATGATCTCTTAGATGGTATGAAAGAGCTGTCCCGGAAAGCGGATGTCATCACACCAAACCTCACAGAAGCATGTCTGCTCTCCGGAACCGACATCGCAAAAGCGATGAACTATCATGACGCAGAGAGTTTTCTTTCTTTTGCCTCTGAGACGGCCGAAAAACTTCGCGAACTTGCCGAGCGACCACAGGATGTTGTCATCACGGGTGTCAAATGCCGAAAGGAAGAAACGCCTTTTATCTATAACATCGCCGTCACGGAGCGCGGCGTACACACGAGTCGCTCCCATCTGTTCAACCGGAGTTTTTCCGGTACCGGCGATCTGTTCGCATCTGTCCTATGTGGTTGCAGGGTAAATGGAATGACAACCGAGGATTCCATCGATCTGGCCGGCAGATTTCTTTACCATAGCATTGCCGATACGATGAATGACAACATTCCGCCGAATGACGGAATCAACTTTGAGAAATACCTGGTGGATCTGCTCCATGTATCCGCCTTATAAAAAATAAGAGAAAACTTGAAAAGGAGAATTCAACCATGAGTAATGAAGCAGCAACTACAAGTAAAGCCCTTTCGAACCAGAGAATCCGTCTTCTGACTTCCACGGCGATCTTCGCAGCCATGATCACGGTCATGACCGCTTACATCTGCCACGTGCCAGTCGGAGCAAACGGTGGATACATCCACTTCGGAGACAGCTTAATCTACATTGCCGCCACCCTTCTTCCAACACCATACGCATTGGCAGCGGCAGCGATCGGAGGCGGTATGGCGGATCTTCTGACTTCGCCGATGTGGGCACCGGCAACCATCATCATCAAGATGATCATCACGATTCCATTCACAAATAAAACTGACAAAATCGTAAATGTCCACAATGTCGTTGCAACTGTGATCGCATTCCTGTTAAGCGGAACCGGCTACTATATTGCAGAGGCAATCCTTTTCGGAACCAAGACCGCCTTCTTAATGTCATTATCCGGAAGCTTGATTCAGAGCGGCGGAAGTGCTATTGTATTTATAATTTTAGGAATCTTCCTTGACAAGATGGGATTCAAGAAGCGTTTCTTAAAATAATCTATGATTTATCGGAGGCTTGATTATGGCTAACATTTTATATGTATACAAAGATCAGGTATACGCGAATATTACAAACAAATGTGACTGTGCATGTACATTCTGCATTCGTTCGCAGCAAGATGGTGTCGGCGATGCCGAGACGCTTTGGCATAAGGTGGATCCGACACTTGAGGACATCTATGCTGCAATCGATGCCTTTGACTTCAGTGGATACAATGAATTTGTTTTCTGTGGATACGGCGAGCCGACCTGCTCATTAGATCACTTACTTGCCAGCGCCAGATATGTAAAGGAGAAAACGGGACTGCCGATCCGTCTGAATTCAAATGGACTCGGAAATCTCTACCACAAGCGCGATATCGTGCCGGAACTTGCAACGGTCATTGACAGCGTATCCATCAGTCTGAATGCGCCAAACGCGGAGGAATATGACAAAGTAACGCGCCCGTCATTCCCAAACGCTTATGCGGCAATGCTTGATTTCGCAGAGGAATGCGGACGCCTGATGAAACACACGCAGCTCTCCATCGTGGATGTTCTTCCACAGGAAGATATCGATGCCTGTCAGAAGATTGCCGATGAGCGTGGTGTTCATCTAAAAGTTCGTAAGTTTTCCAAGGGGGCTTAAGATCGGAAGTCCCTTTCGGTTGGATGGCTTGTTCTCTTCGGCAGCCTGAGTAAGCCGGTTACGGATGTTCTGCATCCTCTGATCGAGCTGTGCACTGATCTCCGCGCACTCGGTAAGTTCTGCCGCTAATTGTTCCGCCTCGGTCGGCGGAACATTTTTCTTATAACGGACTTTATGCTCCAGGCTCGCCCAGAAGTCCATCGCAATCGTTCGAAGCTGCACCTCTACTTTCATCTCCCGCTTCTCGTTCTGCAGGAAGATCGGCACTGCCACAATCAGATGCAGACTCCGGTAGCCGCTCGGCTTCGGATTCTTAATATAATCCTTCATCTCGATTAATCGGATATCATCCTGCTGAAGCAGGCATTTTGCTAGAAGATAAATATCTTCCGGAAAAGAACACACAACGCGCACACCGGCAATATCGTTAATGTTCTGCTCGATCGATTCAAGCGTCAATGGAATGTTCTTGCGGCGTACCTTCTTGATGATACTGTCAAGAGACTTCACCCTTGTCTTGATCGACTCGATCGGATTCCTGTCATATTCCAATGAGAACTGTTCGTTTAATACTTTGAACTTCGTCTCAATCTCCATGATCGCACACCGGTAATATGCCATCAAACTGTCCATCGGCTTCGTATTCTCCTGCACAAAATCCAGGAATTCATCCGACATCAGGCTGTTTCTCACTAATTCCGTCATCGCCTGTTCAATATAATCATTTACATAGGTATCTATCTTTCGCATGGTTTCTTACCCCTTTATCTCTTGAAATGTTATCATAATCATATTATATACGATGGGCTGTGAAAACGGAATGAACAAAGCATAAACTTTTGCTTAAGATTTACAACATGAAAAGCATCGACTTTGGCACGTTGTTCATATAAAAAGGAAGTGCCGTAAACCGACACTTCCCCTTGTAAGTAATATGAGTGATCAAAGGATTTAATCCTTGAACAAATCCGTTGAATAGTAACGGTCTCCACTATCCGGGAGTAACGCTACAACTGTCTTACCCTTGAACTCTGGGCGCTTTGCAACCTCAATTGCTGCATACAATGCTGCACCGGAAGAAATACCTACCAGCACGCCTTCCTCCTTTGCAATCTCCTTACCTAATGCGAAGGAATCCTCGTTGGATACTGGAATGATTTCATCATAAATCTCTGTGTTCAGTGTGTTCGGAACGAATCCAGCTCCGATACCCTGAATCTTATGTGCGCCTGCCTGACCGGTAGAAAGTACTGCAGAGGTAGCCGGCTCAACAGCTACAATCTTCACATCTGCCTTCTTACTCTTTAAGAATTCACCAACACCTGTGATGGTTCCACCGGTTCCGACACCAGCTACAAATGCATCAACTTCTCCATCGGTATCTGCCCAGATTTCCGGACCGGTTGTCTTTCTGTGTGCTGCAGGGTTTGCTGGATTCTCGAACTGCTCCGGAATAAAGCTGTCCGAAATCTCCTTATGCAGTTCCTCAGCCTTAGCAATTGCGCCCTTCATTCCCTTACTTCCGTCGGAAAGAACCAGTTCTGCACCGTATGCCTTAATGATGTTACGACGCTCAACGCTCATCGTCTCCGGAAGAACAATGATCAGGCGGTATCCCTTGGCAGCTGCAATTGCTGCGAGTCCGATTCCAGTATTACCGGATGTCGGCTCGATAATCGTGGATCCTTCCTTCAATTTTCCATCTCTCTCTGCCTGCTCGATCATTTCTTTTGCGATACGATCCTTCACAGATCCGGCCGGATTGAAATACTCAAGCTTCGCAAGCAGTCTTGCCTCAAGTCCGTATTTCTTCTCAATATGTGTTAGCTCTACGAGTGGTGTATTACCGATAAGTCCTAATGTTCCCTGATAAATATTTGCCATATTTGTGACCTCCATCTTTATTATATTTTATTCCGCTTTTAATTCCTTATTTTCCCACTGAGTTAGTGGGAATTCATTTGATGTATTGAATATACACCTATTCAGATGGAGTGTCAATATGTTTTTCGCTTTTGCTTATGAAATCGCAATAAAAAAAGCACCGGATTTCTCCGATGCTCCTTAATCTCTATTCTGTAAACACTTCGATGTCCTGCGGACAAAATGTCTTGTTCTTACTTGTAATCTTAACTTTCAGTTTTATGTCATCTGTATGTCCAACTGCAATCGTAATAAAAGAGTTATTTCCTTTCGCTGCTGTGCCTTTGAAAGTTACCTCATCGACTCGTTTCTTTCCTTTTGCGTAATATCCTAATCCTAAATTTTCATCACAGCTGACTCCCAACGTCTCATATTTTTCCCACAACCACGGAACCACGTACATCTGGTCTCCGGCAGTTCCGTCAAGCACTGTTATCTGGACTGTCAATGTTGCATCTTCCTTCATTTTTAACGGAATCATATAAGTTGTAAATCTCTTCAAAGTATACGTCTGTGTATAGGACTTCACATATTTCGTCGCTGCATAGGCATCTACCGTCGTTGTAACAAGGAGTGAAACAACAAGCACAAGCGCCATCATTCCACTCAATATTTTATTTCTGACTGCCTTCATTTCTTGTTGCCACCTTCCTCTCTATAAAATATGCAAACTATTTTAAAATTAGCATATAGTGTCCAGCCTTCGTGAAACAAACTCGCAACCATATTCTACAACAGTTTCCACCATAATTGCAAGTACTTCCTTCATTTCCATGTGTTTTTCATGATTTTCCACATATCATTACAAATTCCTGTCGTTTTCCACCTCAGAATCATCCAGTCCCCATCACAAAAACAAATCATCGCGCCTCCCGCTCAATCGTACCTCCACAGAGCACATAATCATCACGATAAAATACTGCTGCCTGTCCCGGCGTCATCGCGCGCTGCGGCTCATCGAATACGGCGCGAAGCGTTCCGTCCGCTTGCGGGTACAGGATGCAAGGCGCGCCTGCGTGCGAGTAACGGACTTTACCGATTGCATGTACCGGCTCCGATAATCGTTCCTCCGCCATATAATTGACATTTGCAACCGTACATTCTCTGCGGAAAAGGCTTTCCGACTTACAAAGTACGACTTCATTGTTTTCCGGGCGAAGTTCCTTCACAAAAATCGGTGTAGCACTCGGAATTCCAAGTCCCTTTCGCTGACCGATCGTGTAATGAATCAGTCCCTTGTGCTGTCCCATAATATTGCCTTCTTCATCCACAAAGTTGCCTGGAAGACTCTCCCGTCCGGTCTCTCTTGCAATAAATCCGGCATAATCATGATCCGGTACAAAACAGATATCCTGACTGTCACGCTTCGTTGCAACCGGAAGTCCAATACCTTCTGCAATCTTACGAATCTGAGGTTTCTCATAGTCTCCGACCGGCATTAATGTATGTGCAAGCTGCTGCTGCGTCAGATTATACAATGCATAAGTCTGATCCTTCGTCGCCGTCACAGAATTGCGAATGCTGTACCTTCCATTTGGGAGCTTCGTGATACGCGCATAGTGACCGGTTGCGATATAATCCGCGCCAATCTCCAAAGAACGCTGCAGCAACGACTCCCACTTCACGTAGCGGTTGCAGGCAATACATGGATTCGGCGTGCGTCCATTCTCGTATTCATCCACAAAGTAATCAATGACCGCCTTCTGAAAATCCGCCTTAAAATTCATAACATAATATGGGATTTCCAACCGATCCGCCACGCGACGGGCATCATCAACCGCAGACAATCCGCAGCATCCACCCTCTCTCGCCTGTGTGAATACGTCCTCGTCCTGCCAGATCTGCATCGTGACTCCGATAACATCATATCCCTGCTCCTTGAGGAGATATGCCGCCACCGATGAATCCACGCCTCCTGACATTCCCACTACTACTTTTTCCTTCATTTCTACTTACCTCATCTATCTTATATGAGCGCGTCCACGAGTTTTGTCCTGCGCCTCGCTTTTTCCTTCGGGATAATTCTCACGGGTGTTCTTCTACACCCCGATACAAAATCAACCTGCACTAATTCTAGCACAGGTTGACCACATTGCATATGCTTTTTTAGTACTCCTCTTCCGGAGCCTCTTCCTTCTCGCTGATATCGTTGACCGGACGCTCAAGGCCTTCGATCTTGATATGGTGCTTCTCTGCATAATCCCATAATGCTGCGTGGATTGCTTCCTCTGCAAGAAGTGAGCAGTGAACCTTTACTGGCGGAAGTCCATCGAGTGCTTCCATAACCGCTTTATTGGTTACTTCCAAAGCCTGCTGAATGGTCTTGCCTTTTACAAGCTCGGTTGCCATACTGCTGGTTGCAACAGCGGCACCGCATCCGAATGTCTTAAATTTTGCCTCCTGAATGATGCCGTTGTCATCGATATCAAGGTACATACGCATGATATCTCCACACTTTGCATTACCAACAGTTCCAACACCGCTTGGATTCTCGATCTCACCAACGTTACGCGGGTTATTAAAATGATCCATTACTTTCTCGCTATACATAATTTATCCTCCAATCTCTCCTAGATATTATTTATTTTTGCGTACAAAATCTTCGTACAGTGGCGACATGCTGCGCAGACGCTCAATAATCTTCTTTAATGTATCAACGGTATAATCAATGTCCTCCATGGTCGTCTTCTCTGAGATGGTCAGACGCAGACTTCCGTGTGCGATCTCATGCGGCAGACCAATTGCAAGAAGTACATGTGACGGATCCAATGAGCCGGATGTACAAGCCGATCCGCTGCTGCCACAGATGCCTGCCTGATCCAGGAGGATCAGCATCGACTCACCCTCAATGAAGCGGAAGCAGAAGTTCGCATTGTTTGGAAGGCGATCCGTACGATGTCCGTTCAGTCTTGAGTAAGGAATCTCATTCAGAACACGATCGATCAGGTGATCACGAAGTTTGATCTCATACTCATTGTTCTTCTCCATGTTAGCAACCGAAATCTCTGTTGCCTTACCGATTCCAACAATACCCGGAACGTTGTGTGTTCCCGCACGGCGCTGACGCTCCTGTGCTCCACCGTGAATGAAGGAAAGAATTTTAACGCCTTTGCGGATATACATGATTCCGATTCCTTTTGGACCATTGATCTTGTGACCGCTGGCAGAAAGCATATCGATATTCATCTCATCAACATTGATCGGAATATGGGCAAAAGCCTGTACTGCATCCGTGTGGAATAAGACACCATGCTTCTTTGCGATCGCACCGATTTCTTTCAGCGGCTGGATGGTTCCGATCTCATTGTTGGCAGCCATAACAGAAATCAAAATGGTATCCGGACGGATGGCAGCTTCCAGCTCGTCCAGCTTTACCTTACCATCCTCGTCTACACCCACATACGTCACTTCATACCCGTGTTTTTCGAGCCACTGTGCCGTATGAAGGATCGCATGATGCTCGATCGCCGTCGTGATAATGTGTTTGCCTTTGTTGGCATAAGCTTCAGCAGTCGCTTTTAATGCCCAGTTATCGGACTCGCTTCCGCCGCCGGTAAAGTAAATTTCATCCGTTTTTGCACCGATCGCTTTTGCGACCGTCTCGCGCGCATGATCCACACCACGCTTTGCCTCTCCCGCAAAGCTGTAGATTGCGGATGGATTACCATAATGCTCGGTAAAATATGGTAACATTTCGTTTACTACTTCCGGATAAACCTGCGTAGTTGCTGCATTATCCATATAAATTAATTTACTCATAATCGTATCCTCTCTAATTTTTATGCTTGTTCTTCTAATCATCACTGTTAGATGACATAATCTCCGTTTTTCTCCCGCTGCCAGTCCACAAGATCCTGTAATGTTGTATGGTCAACCACCTCACTGACCGCATCATTGATCTTCTTCCACAGAATCAGTGTCACACAGCTCTCCTGTCTTTCGCAGTTTACCTCATCCTCCTCAATACAGGATACCGGTGCAAGCGATCCCTCTGTCAACCGAAGAATCATGCCGACCGTATAATCTTCCGGTTCCTTCCGCAGCATATAGCCACCCTGCGCACCACGCACACTCTTGACATATCCCGCACGATTCAATACCGAAATAATCTGCTCCAAATATTTATCAGAAATCCCCTGCCGCTTCGCAACGTCTTTGAGGCTGACCGGACTCCCTGTATCATTCATTGCAAGATCGAGCATCAAACGCAATGCATATCTTCCTTTTGTTGATATCTTCATGTTTTCATCTCTTTCCTATATTATATGCTTGCCAAACGCACACCCTCATGGTTTCATTCTATTAATTCCTAGTTGCGTTTTAATTCCTACTAAAATACTATATATTCATATTATGGTTTTGTCAATCCAATTTATGTATCTTATTCCATACATTTTTCACAATTTGTCGTTCTGCCTTGTCAATGATTGCCTCAATCATCTTTTTATGCTAAAATGCAAGAGTGTTTCGACACCTTATTCTTACAGACGAAAAGAGGTATGTATTTATGGCAAGAGGCGTTGCAAATAAAAACTATTGGGTATTATTACTGCTCGTATTAGCCGGAGTTGTATTAGGCGGTTTTATCGGAGAACTGACTTCGAATGTATCGTTTCTGCATTGGCTTTCTTACGGACAATCCTTTGGTCTTCAGAAGCCGCTGGTTCTCGACCTCGGCATTCTGGTGCTTACGTTCGGACTGACGATCAAAATTACCATCGCAGGCATCATCGGAATTTTACTTGCAATTCTCATTTATCGATTATTGTAAAGCACCTCAAAGGCGGTATAAAGTTTCCCGGCAAACCGGAAACTCTATACCGCCTTTATGATTCACTATAATACAATTTTCTATGCTTCTTTTAACCATTGCTGAAGTTTCCACATCTGTTTCTTCATCGTCTCGCGTCCCAGCTTATAAGCAGCAAGCAGCTTCTGACGGTCGCGCTCGACTTTGCTTACATCAATCTTCTTCGGCGGCCGGATCACATACAAAGAGCCTTCCTCTTCCTTCTTTCGAATATACTCTAAAGTTTCATTGTATATCTCATGGCGGTGCTCCATTGCCTCAATCAGCTTTGGATATTTGCGAAGCCGCATCCGGATCAGTGGCATGAACTGATTTTTGGTCTTCACATAATCAAGCGGCTGCGTCAGGATTACAACATTGCGGTCATAGCCAATTTCTTCCATATAGCGCACAGGAATCGAGTCTGCGATCCCGCCGTCCAGCAGCTCATAGCCATCCACACTGACAACCCTTGATACAAGCGGCATAGATGCCGACGCGCGCAGCCACATCATGCCTTCTTTATCGCATCGATCCACTTGCTTATAGACGGCCTCACCGGTGTTCAGATCCGTTGCAACCACATAAAACGGCATCGGATTCTTGCTGTACGTTTCATAATCAAACGGGTCCAGATGATCCGGAATGTCGTGGTAGCAGAACTGCTCACCAAAAATATCTCCGGTCTTAAGGAGCGAACCGACACCCGCATAATGCGGATTATTGCAATACGCTGCATTATATCGGATCACACGCCCCGGCTGCTTTGATTTATAATTACAACCAAATACCGCGCCTGCCGATACACCAATCGCACCGTCAAATTCCATTCCCTGTTCCATCATAATATCAATAACTCCGGCGGTAAACATGCCACGCATCGCTCCGCCCTCCATGATTAATCCTTTTCTCATGTATGTTCCCTCCTTTCCGCTCGAGCCTGCCCATTTAACTTGGCACAATCTCTCTATCCAACAGGCACATCCCGTACTTTGAGTCTCTTACGCTTTCTTTTATATTATCCATCTTCACTCTATATTTCAAGCTTTGATTTCACTTACCTGCTCCCATGAGATAAGGCATCTCCGTTTTTATCCGCTGGTTTCATAAAAATGCACAATATGAAACCCGGGTATCTGCAACAGATACCCGGGCCTCCCCTCTTATTTATATCAATATGTTATACCTTATACTGAATCGAGCGCCCTCACACTCTCAGTATTTTTTAAAGCGAATGGAACTAACTCATGAACAGCTGATTTCTTAAGTTCGATCATTTGCAGGAGAATCTCCACACTTCGTTGTGCAATCTCCTCATATTTCTGACGAATCGTTACAATTTTCGGATTGTAATAATCCGCCAGCTGAGTTCCGTCAAATCCAACGATCGAGATATCATCCGGAACCCGAAGCCCTGCGTCAAAGATTGCGCGCATCGCACCAACTGCCATCACATCTCCCATTGCGAAGACAGCTGTAATCGGAATCTTTCGACACAGAAGCTCGTTCATTGCATGGTAAGCACTTTCAAAGGAATAGCGTGCCTTGGCAAAATAGTTCTCCTGAAACTCCATTCCATGTTTCTCATAACTCTTGCAGCATCCCTGATAACGGTGCTCACTCGGGGAGGATGCATCCGGATCACCACCGATCATCGCAATATTGCGATGACCATGGTCAAACAGATAATCCATCGCCACTTCGGAAGCCGCCGTATCATCGGTTGAGACGGAGGATAAGTTATCAAAACCGAGTTCATCTGCCCGGTCAGTTACAAGAACACACGGAACATCTACTTGTGAGAACTGCTGCTTAAAATACTGTGCATTACTGCCAAGGAAGAAAATTCCTCGCGGCTTATGCTCGCGGCAAAGCCGAACAGCCTCTGCCACTTCGTTCGCTTCCTCATCCAGATAATGGATACGAAGCGCATAATCCGAATGCTCCAATGTTGACTGCAACGCTTCAATCACACTGGCAAACAGCATATTTGACGTACCTCTTACCAAAATTAATATGCTTTTACTAACCGTCTGTTTCAAGTGTTTGGCATTATTGTTCGGCACAAACTGATGTGCCTCAACAATCTCCATGATTTTCTCACGGGCTGCCGGGCTGACATCCCGGCGTCCGTTTAACACTCTTGAAACGGTACTGACTGAATAGCCAGACTCTTTTGCTATATCAACTATCGTCATGCTGTAAACCTCTCAAAGACTCCCCTTTTAGCCCTTGACCGCTCCTGCAAGAACACCTTCGATAATGTACTTCTGACACGCAATGTAGAAGAGAATAATCGGAAGGATAGCAAGAACCAGGACGGCCATCATTGCACCCCAGTCAATCTGTCCATGACTCTGTTTCAAGAACTGTACAGCGATCGGGATGGTCTTGTATTTGTTAATGTTAAGTACCAGACTCGGCAGAAGGTAATCATTCCATACCCACATTGCTTCAAGAATGGCAACGGTTACGGTTGTTGGTTTCAAAATCGGAAAAACAACTTTGAAGAATGTCTGCAACGGACTGCATCCATCAATCATCGCTGCTTCCTCGATTTCCAGCGAGATACCTTTTACGAAACCGGTAAACATAAATACCGCAAGTCCTGCTCCAAAACCAAGGTACACAACGATAATACCAACCGGATTCGACAAGTGCAAGATATTTGCAAATTTCGACAGTGTAAACATTACCATCTGGAAAGGTACGATCATAGAAAACAGACACATTACATAAATCGCTTTTGTCACTTTGGTATGTACTCTTGTAATGTACCATGCAGTCATGGAACAACACAGAATAATGAGTGCAACCGATCCAACTGTAATAAAAAGTGAATTTCCAAAACATCCCCAGAGATTCGTTTTACGAATACCGTTGGAATAGTTGAGCCATCCACACATTGCTCTTCCAATACCGCTGACAAATTTATCCCAGCCCTCTAAAAGCGAGTTTGCACTCGGGCTGAATGGATGCGTAAAGATGTAAGCTTTACGCTTGAACGAGTTCAAAAATACGATCAGTATCGGTGAAATCCACAGAAAACTGACGATGGCAAAAATTACGGTTAAGATTCCACCGTGTTTTGCGCGACGAACAGTACTAATTTCTGACTGTTTCTTTTCCTTAGCCATTATTCTGCCACCTCCTTGCTCGTTGTCAACTTATTCTGTACCAATGAAATGATTGCAACCAGAATAAAGAAAATTACCGCCTTTGCCTGACCTACGCCCTGCCAGCCTGTCATGCCATACATGGTGTCGTAAATATTCAGTGCAAGTAACTCGGACAGCTTACCCGGATTACCACCGGTCAAAGCCAGGTTCTGATCAAACAGCTTGAAACCATTGGTGAGAGTCAGGAATGAACAAATGGTAATGGTCGGCATCAACATAGGAAGTGTTACATTCTTCAGAAGCTGCCATGCATTTGCTCCGTCAATCTTGGCCGCCTCAATCAGTTCACCCGGAATATTCTGAATACCTGCAATATAGATAATCATCATATATCCGATCTGCTGCCAGCAGACTACAATAATCAGTCCCCAGAATGCGAACCACTGTGTAGACACGATCGTCTTGGAAAAATGAGCTAAAACGCTATTGAAAATCATTAACCAAATGTAACTTAATACAATACCACCGATCAGGTTCGGCATAAAAAATACGGTACGGAACAGGTTTGTTCCCTTAATTCCCTTTGTAAGAAGCATACCGATTGCAAATGCTACCAAGTTGATAATAAGTACCGATACAATAGTAAACAATGCTGTGTACCACAGTGAATGTAAAAATGTCGTATCGAGTTTGCCGTTTACAAACAGGATTTTTGTATAATTTTCTAAGCCTTTCCATTTCCAGTCCGTTACTGTCGTAAACTTACAGAAGGAAAGGAAAATTCCATATACAAATGGTACAATAAATCCAATTGTAAATGCGATCATTGTCGGGATCAAAAATATTGGGAAATATCTCTTAATCGCTTTTTCCATAATAGTTTCCTTTCGCTTTTTAAAAATGGGGCGTAAGCGGCTCACCACTTACACCCCTTATTATTTGTCACCGGTTTTGATGACCTGCGCATGCATCAGCATGTCGCAATATTTCATGAGTTATTAATGAAATTTGGTAATTACTGCTCGTTAGCCAGTGCCCACTGATCAGCCCATCCATCAACGAATGCTGTAACAACGTCATCCCAGCTTCCCTCACCTGCTGTGTAAGCAGTAAGAGCAGATACAACATCAGCTCTCCATGTATCTACGTTTGGAGTAGCATTGAAGCTCCATGCTACAGAAGTCTTTCCAGCTGACATTAAAGCGTTAGAAGCCTGTGCGAAAGCGTTCTTTGTCTCATAATCACCAGTGAATGTGTCAAATGGAGCTGTAAGTCCCATAGCGTTTGTGATAGCGTCACGGCCTTCGTCAGAAGTAATGCACCACTCAAGGAAGTCTAATGAAGCATCAATATCTTCCTGATCAGCCTTCTGGTTGATTGCCCAATAGTTCTCTGTACCTACGCAAAGACCCTGATTTTCATCATCAACACCAAAGTAGATTGGCATCATTGATAAGTCTTCGGCTGTAACTGTATAACCGTTATCAGGATTTGTAAGTGGTGCGAACTCCCAATCACCATTCTGATAGAAGACTGCCTCACCCATACCAAGCTCTGCCTCTGCATTTAATGCACCAGAGTTCAATGTCTTAGGATCTGCTGCTGAATCGCTTGTGTACATATCCCAAACAGCCTTAAAGTTGTCAAGATACTTACCTGTAATCTTCTCTTCACCAGCGGTAAGATCTGCACCGTCATCCTTGAACTCATAGTACAGTGGCATATTTGCAAGATGTCCTGAGAATCTCCATGAAGATCCATCATCAAGACCAGCGGAAGCAAATGCCTCTGTAAGATTGGTTCCAAGTGCATCGTTGATCTCATCAACTCTTGAATTGATATCATCTGCAACTGCCTTTAAAGTATCAAAATTGTTAATCTCGTCAACAGACTTAACAACTGCTCCATCCATTCCGCAGTAGCCTTCCAGAATGGTCTTGTTGTAGATAAGTCCATAGCACTCATAACAGTTTGCCACACTGACAACCTTGTCGCCGTTCTTGAGTGCAAGGGACTTATCTGTTAAGTGATCGTAGAGTGCTGTGTCAGAAAGATCCATTGTGTAGTCTTCCCAGGTCTTAGCTGCTGCTGAGTTACCTACTGTAAAGATTGTAGGAGCCTCTGCCTTAGCCATCTCGGCCTGTAATGTTGTATTGTACTGTCCGTCTGCTGCAGTAAGTACTGTTACATCAACACCTGTCTGATCGGTGTAAGTCTGAGCTAAGTTCTGCCAAGCCTCATCTGTCTCAGGCTTGAAGTTTAATAAGTAAACAGAACCTGTAGCTGTTGTCTTATCTCCGGCAGCCTGTGTGCTATCGTTGCTGTCACTGCTTCCACCGTTTCCTCCACAGCCAGCCAACATTGTTGCTGCCATTGCTGATACTAACAATACTGATACTAATTTCTTCTTCATACTCGTTTTCCCTCCCTAAAATTATGAATTGAGTAATCATCTTTGAAAACGTTTCCGAAAATGTTCTCGGTAACGTTTTCAGTAAGGTAACTATATACCCAACGACGTGGTTTGACAAGTAGGCAATTTCGTTTTTGTAGACTATTCTAAATTTGCGGGGATGTTTTTGTGCACAATTAAGTATAAAAAGAACAAGAAAGAACAAAAAGAATAAAATCAAAGCGTTTTCATTAAAATACAATTTGAAAATAGATATAAAAAAGCAAAAGCCGGCTGACATCCGGTAGCTTCTATGCTACCTGCCTTGTCACCCGACTTTAGTATCTGCCCGTTACAAAACGCATAAACGAAACCGGTTTGCGTCCGCAGTGTCTGGTCCGTTGTACATAATCTTTATAGAATTGAACTACCTGCACAAAGGACATGGTTGGATCGATTGTACGCATACTCAACACCTCCTTTATCTCTTTTCGGCGTTAGTATAACACCCTCTTTGGTAAAAATCAATAAAAAACGTGTAAAGTTTTTGTGCAAAATCCCATACAAAACAAAATTTTTCGATTATCGGGCATTTGCCGGCTCAACATTGACGGATTTACCCTTGATCTTGACATTCTTCATCGCACGCAGAACATCCTTACCATACTCCTGCGGCACTTCCACGAATGTATAATTGTCATACATATCGATCGCACCAACCAGCTTACCCGGGATCTTTGCCTCTCCCGCAACCGCGCCTAAGATGTCGCCCGGACGGATACGCTGGCTTTTACCGATATTGATGAAAAGGCGAACCATGCCCTCCTCTGCACCGGTATCTCCGGATAACGCATCGTCCATATCGCGGTCTTCTTTGGAAAGTTCCACTCCGCCGATTGCCTGCTTTAAGAAGGCTGCTGCGATATCCATTGCTGTATAATCGCTGTTGTTGACCTGGCGCTCGATCAGATCGATCATGTCATTTAAGTGTCCATCCTCGATGATTTGTCCGATCTCATCTAAGATCTTCTCTGCCTTGATCTCAGCCACATCATCGGAGGAAGGAATCGGCTGCGCCTTGATCTTCGTCTTGCAGTAGCGCTGGATCTCTTTGAGTTTGTAGACTTCCTTGCCTTTGACGAAACTGAACGCGCGTCCGGTTCTTCCGGCACGACCTGTACGGCCGATACGGTGTACATAATATTCATTGTCCTGCGGCAGATCATAGTTAAATACTGCCTCGACATCGTCAACATCGATTCCGCGCGCTGCCACATCCGTAGCGATCAGAATATCGCATCGTCCGCTTCGGAAACTCTTCATCACACGGTCTCTCTGCTGCTGCTTCATGTCTCCGTGAATGCCTTCCGCTGCGTAGCCTCTTCCCTGCAGCTCAGAAGCAAGCTCATCGACCATACGCTTCGTGTTGCAGAATACAAGGGAAAGCTTCGGATTGTAATAATCCAGCAGACGTGTCAGCACATCCACCTTGTCGTTGCGACGCACGTCATAATAATACTGATCAATGCTCGGAACCGTCAGTTCCCTTTTTGTCACTTTGATCGTCTTTGCATTCTCCTGATACTTCTTGGTAATCTCCAAGATCGGCTTCGGCATCGTTGCGGAAAAAAGCACGGTCTGCCGGTTCTCATTCTCTACATAAGAAAGGATCGTCTCGATATCCTCGCGGAATCCCATGTTGAGCATCTCATCTGCCTCATCGAGAACAAACGTGTCAACATAGTCGCAGCGGATCGTCTTGCGGCGCAGATGATCCATGATACGTCCCGGCGTTCCGATGATGATCGTTGCGCCACCCTTTAACGCCTTGATCTGGCGAGTGATATCCTGTCCACCATACACCGGAAGGACTTTAATTCCATGCATGTATTTTGCCAGCTTGCGGATTTCCTCCGCGCTCTGGATTGCAAGCTCTCTTGTCGGCGAAAGCACGATTGCCTGTGTCTTCTTATTGTTCGGGTCTACCTTCATTAAAAGAGGGATTCCGAAAGAAGCCGTCTTACCGGTTCCGGTCTGTGCCTGACCGATCACATCCACTCCGCTCATAACAACAGGAATCGCCTGTGCCTGAATCGGAGTTGCCTCCTCGAATCCCATCTCTTTGATTGCCCGCAGAAGCTGCGGGTATAAATTTAATTCTTCAAATCTAACTGTTTCCATTCTCTTCCTTTTCTTTGCTGGTTTCTATGCCTCCTGCTGCGCTTACTGCAGCGTTCCAAAAATCATATCATCGGTTTCTTTGACGTCTCCAACGCAGAAATTGTTTCTGCTGAATTTCTTTACACGATAGAGCATATTATCTGCCGAATGCAGGAAATCCCACATTTTATTGCCTTTTTTCGGAATATCCCAGCAGATTCCCTGTGATACCGTAACGATCGGCAACGCTTTCGAATAACGATGTTCCATCTGCAGACGCATCACTCTTTGCTTCAATTCCATTGCAAAAGCCACCATCTGCTCTCTCTCCACATTCTCATAAATGATGACAAATTCATCTCCGCCGTAACGCGCGCAGAAAGCATTATTCTCTGCGGTCAGCTGACGGATCACCTCTGCGATCTGCTCTAAGCAGCGGTCTCCCTGCTGATGACCATAGTTGTCATTGTATTCCTTGAAATAATCAATATCCAGAATCTCGACGGCAAGCGGAATCCCATCCGCCATCGCCTCCGCAAACACGCGATCCGAATAATCATTCATGCGGAAGCGGTTCGCCATACCGGTGAGAGGATCAATCTCTGATTTCTCGTGGAGTACAATATTTTCCTGCTCCACAAGCTGTCTCGCCTTGCACGCTGTCTCTAAGCTCTTGCGCAGAACGATTACGTTGCTGACCATCCGGTTGGTCTCCGCCTCCATCAATTCGCTCAGTTCATAATAAAGACCTGCAGCCTGCAGGAACTCCGCATTCTGCCCATTCTTGCGGTAATATTTCATCTTCAGGGAAATGATCTTCAGCTGAAGATTGGTAATATTAAAGTTACGAACCAGAGGCTCAAGAATATCGATAATATGCCAGAATGCCTCTTCCTGATCCGCCTCGATCAAAGCGATGCAGCAATGGTAAAAATCAAAAAAGAAATCCAAAACGATCAGATTCTTCGGCATCAGTTCCATGATCATCTGGGTCTTCTCATCCCGTTGCTGCTCCATGCCCATGCGCTGGTAATACAATACCTCCACGCAACAGACAGATACCTTATCCAGTGACATCGCACCGTCCCAATGATCCTTATGGATGCGCTCAAGGATTTCGCGCACGCGGTCCATCTGCCCCTGTTGCACCAAAGCACGCGCAAGATTTCCGTATAGGCTGATCATGTATGTATCGTACTGTTCCGGCACCTGAGTCTTCATCATCAGATCGTATGCCGTCTCAAGCACCTGCTGCGAATCCGCGTAACGTCCGCACTCATAATAGAGCACACCAAGATTAATGTTGATGATAATGCTTAAATCTGTGAAATGATAGGTTTCACAGTGATTTAATCCATTCAGGTAATAATCCAGGGCGATCGGAATATTTCCGCGGTTCAAAGCCACAATTCCCATATAATTGTAGCATCGAACCATCAGTTCCCACTCTTCCGCCTGATTCAGATAAGATAACGCCCGATTCATGGTTTCAAAAAAATGCTCTCCGTCATTGAGACCATAATACGTCTCACCACTATAGTAATAACCGATTCCCATCAACTTACAATCATCGGTCTTCTGTCCGTATTCGATGATATCTTTCGCATATTTCAAAGTGAGTTGCGCATTCTTTTCACGATTTTCCATAATCTGTTGGATCCATTGCTGAACAACATCATTGTATTCTGTAAAATCCATTGCGTCCTCCTTTCAAAATACACCCAAAAGTGCTTCCCCGCGCGCGGAGAAGCACCATTATTGTATCAAAATTTCGCATAAAGTCAATTATTTGCTTCTATTCCATGGTATCCATCGGAAGTTCCGGCAAAAAATCTTTCGGATTCACGGGTTTTCCGTCCTTCTGTAATTCGAAATACAGATTGCTTCCCTCTGTGGAATAATACTTTGTCGGCTCGCTGACATAACCGATCACCTGTCCTGCCTCCACCGTATCTCCGGTCTTGAAATTCAGTTCCTTCAGCTGTCCGTAGATTGCCGTATATCCATCGCCCAGATCCTGCTTAACCGTACATCCGGTTACCTCATTCTCCGTAATATCCGTAATTTTGCCTTTCGCTGCGGAAAATACTTTATCGTTGACCGCTCCCTCGATGACAAGTGCCGGATTGCAGCGATATTGTTCGAGTGTCGGGAAATAGATCGTCTGATCCATGCTGTAATCGAGAAGTAATTCTCCTTCGAGCGGCCATGCAATGCCTTTTTCCGTGTCAAAATGCAGAACGGATTCTGCTACGGTCGGCTTTGTCACAGGCTCTTCTTTTACGGGCTCTGCTTCCGCTTTCTCCTCGACCTTCTCTTTCTTCTCCTGCTTGGCAATCTGCGCTTTCCTGATCTCCGCCTTCGCTTTCTTGCTGCTTTGTGCTTCAAGCTCATTGGACGCGGCGGAGAGCTGCTCCGTTGACGAAATGCGCTGCTCCTGCGCAATCTCGTTTTTGCGTTCCTGACCTTTTTCTGTTGCATATACACTGGCAAATCCGATCGCTCCCGCTACGAGACAGGCGACAGCGGCTACATACTGTTGTTTTTTCATAGGGCTTTCCTCCATCATCATTTTGTCTATGATGACAGTATTTCCAGCCCCGCGAATTTTATACAGATGCATCCTTTCTCAATTTGACGCTGTCGAAGTTCTATTTTTGCCTGACGGGTTCGGGGCAAGTCAACCATAAATGATTTTTATTCGATGTTGCCGAAGTATACAGTTATTTTCTCAGAAAAATCAGCGAATTAATTCCGCCAGCGATTTTGGATCATTGGCTGAGATACACGCAATTATCAATAACAATGGTTCGGCGGAACAGTCGCCGATTTATTCTTCGTAAATAAGTATAACTCCGGCAACTGTGGATTGGCAAAATCAAATGGTTGAATTGCCCCGAATCCTGTTGTTCCAAAAATATTCACCTGACAACGGCATATTGAGAATTTAAGCTTCTGTAGAATTCGCTTGCTGTCTATGCCTGTTAATAATATTGGCGAGCTCGGCAAACTGCTCCAAGGAGAGTGCCTCGCCCCGGATGTTGACTGGCACCCCGAGCTCTTCAATACAGGATTGAATTTCTTCTTTGCTTAAACCGAAGCTTCCGAAATTATTGAGTCCGTTCGCGAGTGTTTTTCTGCGCTGATTAAACGATGCGCGGATGACCTGAAACATTAATTTTTCGTCTTCGACTTCAACCGGTGGCTGTTCGTGACGTGTCAGGCGGATGACGGCGCTGCCGACTTTCGGCTGCGGCATAAAGCAGCTTGGCGGTACGTTTACGACGATCTCCGGCTTAGCATAATACTGGACGGCAAGTGACAGCGCACCGTACTCTTTACTTCCCGGTCCTTCCTGCATGCGGTCCGCGACTTCCTTCTGCACCATGATCGTGATGCTGTCAATCGGAATATGGCTTTCAAAAAGCCCCATAATGATCGGGGTTGTGATGTAATACGGCAGGTTTGCCACAACCTTGATCGGCTTGTCGTTGTTGCGTTCCTTCGCAAGAGACGCAATATCGACTTTTAAGATGTCCTGATTGAGCACTTCCACATTATCATATGCGGAAAGCGTGTCTTTTAGTATCGGAATCAGGTTAGTGTCGATTTCTACTGCGACAACTTCACGCGCCGCTTCGCACAGATACTGTGTCATCGTTCCGATTCCCGGTCCGATCTCCAACACAAAATCGTCCTTCGTGATTTCTGCGGCATCGATGATCTCCTCAAGCACCCGCGTATCGATCAGGAAATTCTGTCCGAATTTCTTCTGAAAATTAAAATTGTATTTTTGTAATACCTCGATGGTATTCTTCGGATTGCCAAGTGTTGCCAAGGTAAAATCTCCCTTCTGAAATTAGAATGCAGCATCAAACATCGCAAGCAGGAATTCATTGTACAGTCGCTGATACTCCTCATGGAAAGTTGCTGCGATATTCGAATCCTTTGTTCCGTTCATCTGCGCTTCCTCGTAGATTGCAAATGCCGTCTCATACAGATCCGGATTCTTATCGTAAAATGCCTCTGTCAGGCTGTCCTGAAACGTAAACTGTGCAGTCTGTGACAGATTCTCCATAAAATCATCCCTGCTGATGGCTCCGGCTTCCTCATAGTCCGGAATGAAGATATGCTTATCTGCGGACTTCACGAAGTCCTCATAAGCTTCCTTGACATCTTCATAGGTAAGCGGAACATAATTCTCGTTCCAATATGCGTCAAATGCTTCTCTATTCTTAAATTCTTCCATAATGAATGATTTCCTCCGTTCCTATTATTTACTTATCGAGCATAAATCTGTTGTACTACGCGAATTGCTCTTGACCGCTTCTGGATTTTACAGAACCATGATCAGTGTTCCTGCGCCGATCAGCACACAACCGATCAGAGACTTCATCGTGAAATCCTCATGCAGGAATACAAATGCAAGGATCAGTGTAATGACAACGCTTAACTTGTCGATCGGCACTACCTTTGATGCCTGTCCAAGCTGTAGCGCACGGTAATAGCAAAGCCAAGAAGCTCCGGTTGCCAGACCCGACAGAATCAGAAAAATCCAGCTTTTCTTACTGATCTGTACGATACCGTTCTGTGCATTGGTCAAAAAAACCATGCCCCAGGCCATCACAACAACGACGACGGTTCGGATGGCTGTCGCCAGATTCGAATTCACGCCTTCAATACCGACCTTGGCTAAAATTGAGGTAAGTGCCGCAAATACAGCGGATAATAATGCAAATACAAACCACATAAGATCAGCTCTCCTCCTCTGCCATTATTGGTTACTTTTTGCGTTTCGTCAAGTAAGTTTACTTCAACCAGATCCTCTTATCCTTCTTTTCGTCCTCAGTAACATCCTTGAACGCAACCGGCACTATGAAATTTCATAGCCTACCACAATTCCGGCATATGCTGAATGGAATCTTTCTCAGTAATCTCACGGATTACTTTACACGGATTACCGGCAGCCAATGAATTTGCCGGAATATCTCTCGTTACGACGCTTCCCGCTCCGATCACGCAGCCTTCACCGATCGTGACTCCTCCGGTAATAACAACGTTGCTGGCAATCCAACAGTTAGAGCCGATCTCGACCGGCTTCCCGTATTCGTCATCATACACCGTACCGTCTTCTTTATGTTTCATATTGCGCTCCTGCCAACGGAACGGGTGCATCGGTGTTGCGATCGTACAATTCGGCCCGAAAAATACATTATCGCCGATGGTCACCGGGCAGGTATCAAGCACGGTAAAATTAAAGTTTGCGAAGCACTTACTCCCTATCGTTGTAAACACACCGTAATCAAAACAAATCGGTCCCTGCAAATACGTGTCTTGCCCACAGTTTGGAACCAGTTCCGCCATGATTTCCTTGCGTTTCTCCGCATCGGTATCATAAGTATCGTTGTACATCTGGGATAATCTATGCGCCTTTACTCGTAATTCATCTAATGTTTTATCGCTCGGATCATAAATCTTTCCGGCAAGCATCTTCTCTTTTTCTGTCATGTTATCTCTGATCTCCCTTTCTCTTTATTTCCTTCGTTTACTGAAAGATATTTTGCTCCCGCATATATCTCTTTAACAAAAATACGGAAAAGTAACAATTTCTTCATGATATTACCCTCCATAAAATCCAATTTCTTCCATACAAAATTCTAATCTAACCCACATAACAAGTCAAATTATTTGTATGCAAACACCCAGACGCGTTTATCTCTTTTTGCACTTTAGCCACACAACATCAAAAACAACACAGAACACAACGTATATGAGCAAACAAGGTCCGATTCCTAAAGCAGCACTCCCATTTTGCGAAAACCTAGGACTCCACCACAATCGGTCGATGATACGATACAGCAACAGGTATATGCACACGCACGGAATAGGACTCAGCAGCCATACATTGATTGTTCCAAAAATCCGAGAGGAAGCTCTCCTATTCGTACCTATGTACTGTCCGACTCCAAAACTCAGGCACCCCACCGCCATGATAATGAGTCCGACCGCAACAGATCCCAAAGTCTGTTCCTCCACCCAAATCATGATCGCAACAACCAGACCAATAAAATTGATTGCTGTTCCTGCCTTTCTTTATTTGTTAAGCCGATTCTACCAAAATTGGCGGTTGCATTACCACCAGGAAATCCGTATATATTGTCAACCAGCAGTTGCAAACGCCTGAAAATACTACAAAAGCTGCAACTCCATAAGTTCTTCCTTATGAAATCGCAGCTTTTCATTATACAGCCTTCGTAAAAAGCCGAAATGCATTCTCACGCGCAGTCTCTTCCACAACCTTCGGATCAATGCCCTTAATCTGTGCAATCTTCTCGATCACATACGGAATGTTACGCGAATCGTTACGTGTTCCGCGGTGCGGTTCCGGCGCCATATACGGGCAGTCGGTTTCCAGCAGAATCCGCTCCATCGGGATTTCTTCGACCGTGCGGACAAGCTTCTTTGCATTTTTAAACGTCACAACGCCGCCGACACCGATGTAATAGCCCATCTTGATGAATTCATGCGCCATCTCCGGCGAGTAGGAATAACAGTGGATCACTCCCGGATTATTCAGACCTTGCTTATGAAGTTCCTGCAAAATATCCATCGTATCTTCCGCCGCATCCCTCGAATGGATAATAACCGGAAGCTCTTTCTCGCGGGCAAGCTCCAGCTGGCGCCTAAACCAGTAGCGTTGCTGCTTCTGCACATCCGCTTCCTTGTCCCAATAATAATCCAGTCCGATCTCACCGACCGCAACCGTCTTTTGGTGCTTCGTCTGCTCCGCAAGCCATGCGAAGGTTTCCTCATTCAATCCGTCAATATCACTCGGATGCACACCGACTGCTGCATAGACGAAATCATGACTCTCGGCGATCTCTAAGGTGGTCTTAGTTGATTCTATGGATGCTCCGACATTGATGACCGGGCGGATGCCCCTCTTCGGCAGATCAGCAAGAACCTCTTCCCTGTCCTCTGCGAATTTTTCATCGTCATAATGTGCATGGGTTTCAAATATCATGAACGCTCCTTCATTGTTCAGAATCAAATGTCTCTGTTTGTACGCCAATTCTGAATTCTTTCTCATAATCTGTTTCAATCTTCGAAATGCTTTTCGATCATATCAAGTTCTTCGATATCAATGCAATTCGGAATCGTATTCTCTGTTACCGCCTTGCGAACAGCCTGATACTCCATCCACATAACGCTTTCAATCTCTTCCCTCTGCACAACGAATTCCTCCGCCGGACGATCCATCCACATCAGATAGACATTGCACACCTGACGATCCACATACGGATGCTCGTGAAATTCATTCTTCACAGTTACACGCTTTAATCCGCATGAAATCAGATCCTCTGCCTGTGCAGTCACACCAAGCTCCTCGCGAAGCTCCCTGAGTGCCGACGGAACATAATCCATGCCCGCCGGAATGTGTCCGGCACTTGAGATATCGTAACATCCCGGGAACGAATCCTTTTCCATACAACGCTTTTGCAGGAGCAACTCAATCTGTCCGTCCCGTCTGCGCGCAATCCACAGATGTGCCGTCCGATGCTGGATGCCCTTGCGGTGCGCAGTCACACGATCCACCGTCTTGCCAGTCGGTATTCCATTATCATCTACAATATCCAGGATTTCCATACTCACCCTCCTGTTTTGTGTTATCGCTCGTATCTATTCTGTACGAATTGTTGTAGATCAACCAATATAAGCTGATCGGTTTACTTTGCCGCTTCTATGACCGCATCTTGCTATACACATCTGCCTTTTCCTTTAACGAGGTATTAACAAATTTCTGCGCCGCTCGGCATCTTCTTCTCCGGTGTCATGAGCGAAAGATTTCCGTCCGCATCCTCTGCGCACAGAAGCATTCCCTCTGATAAAACGCCTGCAAGCTTCGCAGGCTTTAAGTTCACAAGAACCATAACTTTCTTGCCAACCATCTCTTCCGGTGAGTAATCCTTGCGGATTCCGGATACGATCTGCTTTACCTGACTTCCGATCTTCACCTGGGAACAAAGCAGCTTCTTGGATTTCGCAACGGCCTCGCAGGAAAGGATCTCACCCACCTGGAACTGCATCTTCATAAAGTCATCAAATGTAATCTCTTCCTTCGGCTCGATATCGATAGAAGCCTCTTCCTCTGCTGCTTCCTCGCCGTTTAACTTCTTCTGCTCCGCTTCATACTCTGTCTTCTGCTTTGCCTGAAGTTCCTCAACCTTCGGCATGATCTCCTTCGGGTCAAGTCTTGCAAAAAGGATCTCCGGTGTCTCAGTCACCTTGGTTCCGTTTGGATATAAACCAAACTTGTCAAGATCATCGAAATCACGAAGAGAAGTTGACAACTGTGCTACGATCTTCTCGGCGGTCTCCGGCAGGAAAGAATGTAACAGGCTTGCACCGATCGTGATGGACTCGGTCAGGTTGTAGAGAACCTCTGCCAGACGATCCTGCTGCGCCTCATCCTTTGCCAGTACCCAAGGCGTAGTCTCATCAATGTATTTGTTGCATCGACGGAACAATGCGAACACTTCGGAGATGGCATCTGCCACACGAAGCTTCTCCATCTTCTGTGCCACACGGTCACGGGTTCCGGTAACAACTGCCTTGAGATCCTCATCGACCTCTGCCGTCACGCCGGTGGACTTCACGATTCCGCCAAAATATTTGTTGCTCATGGAAACCGTACGGTTTACAAGGTTTCCGAGAATATTAGCAAGATCCGAATTGAAACGCTCGATCACGAGATCCCATGTGATCACACCGTCGTTCTCGTAAGGCATCTCATGCAATACGAAGTAACGTGTTGCGTCCACGCCAAACAGATCTACCATATCGTCCGCATAGATCACATTTCCTTTGGACTTACTCATCTTGTCTCCGCCCTGGAGCAGCCACGGGTGTCCGAATACCTGCTTCGGCAGTGGCAGATCGAGTGCCATCAGGAAAATTGGCCAGTAAATCGTATGGAAACGCACGATGTCCTTACCGATCAGATGCAGATCTGCCGGCCAGTTCTTCTTGAAAAGCTCGCTTGATCCGTCCGGATCGTAACCGATCTTTGTGATATAATTTGTCAAAGCATCAAGCCATACATACACGACATGCTTTGGATCGAAATCAACCGGAATTCCCCAGCTGAAGGAAGTTCTCGATACACACAGATCCTGAAGTCCCGGAAGAAGGAAGTTATTCATCATCTCGTTCTTTCTGGATACCGGCTGGATAAATTCCGGATGTGTGTTGATGTAATCGATCAGACGATCTGCGTACTTGCTCATCTTGAAGAAGTAAGCCTCCTCTTTTGCAGGCTTTACCTCACGTCCACAGTCCGGGCACTTGCCGTCCACAAGCTGTGACTCTGTCCAGAAAGACTCACAAGGTGTACAGTACATTCCCTCGTAAGAACCCTTGTAGATATCGCCCTGATCGTATAATTTCTTAAAAATCTTCTTAACGCATTTCTCATGGTCCTCGTCGGTTGTACGAACGAAATTATCATAAGAAGAGTTTACGAGATCCCAGATTCTCTTAACCTCTCCGGATACCTGATCAACATACTCCTTCGGGGAGATGCCTGCTGCCTCTGCCTTTTCCTGAATCTTCTGACCGTGCTCGTCGGTTCCGGTCTGGAAATAGACATCGTATCCTTCCGCGCGCTTATATCTTGCGATCGCATCTGCAAGAATGATCTCGTAAGTATTTCCGATATGCGGCTTGCCTGATGTGTAGGCAATCGCTGTTGTCATATAATATTTCCCTTTGTTCGCCATCTTATTGGGCCTCCTTTGATAAAATAAAAAATCTCGTCTTCCTAAGAAGACGAGAATATCATCCCGTGTTACCACTTCCATTCACCGGCACCTCGCGATCCCGGCCTCTGTAAATGCATGCACATTCTCCGCTATAACAGGCGGTCCCGTCAGAGCCTATCCGCATGCGCGGTTCGCCCCTGCCACTCCAAAGCCATCTTCCATCTGCGCTCCCCGATCTCCTCTCAGCCTTCCGAGATCTCTCTGTAAGGTTCCTGCCGGATGTACTCTCTTTTTCCCAGTGTTTACCTAATGATAGTGTTTGTTATTACGCCATTTATCATACTTACTTGATCAGATTCTGTCAAGTAAATATTATTCCGCTTCGTTCTCCACGAAACATGCCTCTTACGCGCATGCACTATAATCCACTATAATTGCTCGCTGCTTGTTGCAGTCTCCGCATCTGAAGTCGTTTCGCTTGTTGCAGCCTCTTCTGCACTTGCGGTCTCATGCATCTGCGCACCGCAGCTCTCACAGAATGTATGACCGACCGGCTGCTTCTTGCCACAACTTGGGCAGACTTCTGCGCCTTGCAACGTCATTAACTGCTCCTGCAGTCTCGCGATCTCTGCTTCTGCCTCTGCGATCGGTCTGAAAAATTCCTTCTCCGGAATATTCTCCTCATTCTTATGTGCAAGGTAGTAAGCGCGACCAAGTTCCGTGAACTGCTTCTCCATGTAACTTTCCTTATTGTGAATATCAAGTTTCACCTTTGCGATCGCGGATGCGTCACTCACCTTGTCTCCAACATCCTTACCCATTGATACGATATCGCTTTTCAACTTGTTAAAATCAAATGCCATATTTATGCCCTCCGTTTCTTTCATATAATATAAGCTGATTATACACCTAATATTACGATCTGTACATCAAACAGAATTTCTTAACGACATAATTTAATTGCCAGAAGTAACAAGTTTTCCATCCGACAAATGCATGATCTTCTTACAGCGGTCCGCCACAGATTGATCATGTGTAATGACCATAATACTAATCCCCATTTCTTCATTCAGCATCTTTAAAATATCCATAACTTCGTCTCCTGTTTTCTTGTCCAGATTTCCGGTTGGTTCATCACAAAACAGAATTTTAGGATCATTTATCATTGCTCTGGCAATTGCCACCCTCTGCTGCTGACCTCCCGACAATTGATCAGGCATAAAATTTTTTCGATCAATTAAGCCCAGTTGTTCCAGTAAATGATCCACCTTTTGCATATTGGCTTTTCTTTTTGCAATCTTAATTGGTAATACAACATTCTCATATACCGACAGCTCAGGTATCAAATTATATGCCTGAAAAACTGTTCCCATATGACGCAATCTCATATCCGCTAATTCATCATCGTTCATTTCATAAATATTCTTACCATCATACAGTACTTCACCACTTGTCGGGCGATCAAGTCCATTAACCAGATTCAAAATTGTTGTTTTTCCACTTCCGGATGGTCCCATAACTGCCACAAAATCTCCATCTTTCATTTCAAACGAAACATGATTTACAGCAATTACTTTGCTTTCTTCTCCTTTATTCTGATACTCTTTGTATAAATCTCTGACTTCAATCATGAGCCGCTCCCCCTTAAAAGATTTCTTTTCTCATACCATCTGTTATGCTCAACCGGTTCATGTCCCTCATGGAAATTTCCAACGAAGTCAGATTCAGGATGAGCAAAATGCCAGCCGAAATCAACATAACAATAATAACCGGCTGTTTCCACATTTCAATGTACCACGGAAATAATGCCTGCCAACAGATATGCATGGCACCATTGCTTTTCATTTCCCAGCCATTATGTCCAAGGTCAAATGCATAATGATAGGCATAGTCTTTGATCTTATCAAAAATAAAAACAGGAAGAACCGATGTTGAAATTGCAATCATCGGCCAAAAAAACATTTTCCCAAGCAATCGGAATCGTATTTCTTTCTGTCGCATCCCTATTGCACGCAGGATACAGATCGTTTTTGTGTTTTTCTTAATGGCATAAGTGTAGGAATTAATCATTCCAAGAATTCCCACAATAACAATCAGAATAATAACAGAGATAAAAATTACCACGTTCGACCATTTTGCCTGTATAATTTCCTCCTTTGCCCCCTGACGTGATACCGGTTTTAAAAGAGTACTTTTTCCAGCGATTTCATAAAATAACTTTTCAAATACATCAGAATGAAATGAACTGTCTGTTTTAATATACACATCTGTGTAACCTGTATCTAATCGATTCATTTCAGGCAACGCATCTTTGCTGCAAAGAATGTTAAATTCTGGATGAACATACTCATCCGTTCCTGATTTATACACATAACTATCCGTATATAATAATTTCTTCCATTCCTTATTCTTGATAACCATAATGCCTGAAATAGTGACTTCGTTATCGACTCTCTTTCCAAAAGAATAACCTTTCAAATTGTCCATGGAACCATCGTCATACGAATACATAAAAGATGGTTTTCTGTCTTTTGGCATCGTATTTCTGGAAAAATCATATTGTTCATATTCATTCTCCTCAATACAGGTGTCTGTCATCTTAACCTTATCACCCACTTGAAATGGAATATCTTCCACGTTTTCATACGCAATCAGAATCACCGATTTTCCCTGTGAAAAAGAGTTATCCATCTTACCACTGACTAAATTGGATTTTAACTCCTGTACAAAATCGTTATCTACCGCAAGTGCCGGAACATTGTATAATACATCGTCTGATTCATACCCCTGGTCCTCTAAACTAAGGCGATTCAGTTCTTCAAGATTTGAATGAACAATATTTTGATGAATATCTAATTCACTTAACGAGTCTTCTATATTCTTTGGAATATCTCCTTTTTTATATAGCAATTTATTTCCAGGTATCCTCAATATGCCTTTCGCATCCGTGACCCCTTTGAAAGACTGCAGACATTCAAAATCTTTTTGTGATACCACATCCGAATGTCGGTTAAACTGAACATTTCCGATCATGGTATCATAAATATCTTTGGAAATAGAATAATCACTATCCACGGCAGAAACTTCCTGTAGATTGGCGACAATCTCCGAACTATCTGCATCTGCCTTTGCAAGCATAAATGTTGCTCCAAACACCATAGTCCACCCAGTAATCATAATCGTAACAATCACATACTTGTTTTTATTCATCCCGGATGCACCACCGCGTTCCGCATGAAGCATTTCAAGTGGTGTCCTTCTGAAATTATGCCAAATTGCAGCTCCAACTGCTGCCAAAGCAATTACAAGACATATGGCTGCCGGATACACAAACGGATTGAGACTGACTGCCTGTGTAATCGGGTGTACCGCAAATGCATCATATATTGTAATGCCTCTCCATTCCGTCAATACTTTTATATAAACCTTATACAATACAATGCCCAGAATGTAACCAATGCCGATTCCACAAATTGACTGTAGCATACTTTCAAAAAATAAATAAAAAGCGCATTTTCTCCTGGACATTCCAATGCATTCAAGTAATCCCAGGTTCTTTCTTCGATCTGTCAGATTGCACGATATCATTCCGTATATTGAACAAAAAGACAATATAAAAATAATCATCACGCTTGCAGGAACCATATAAGAAGCATAAAAATCGTTATGTGCAAATTTGGCATTCCGATATAGATCATTTTGTGTTTGGAACGATGCCACTGCAATGGACGCTAATCCGGTTAACCGACTTCCCATACATACTGACAAACCATCTGCCTTTAATTTCTTTTCCACATCATATGGTGCAGTATCCGCATCACACAACGCCATTCCCGTCATCGTATTTCCATTTGGTATATCTTTCTCGTAAAAAAATAATTCTGGAAAATCTGTTTTATTCTCATCATAATCAAGATAATTTTTCATGGTACGGATCTTTGATTGTCCGTTCTTATAATCGTCGATTACTCCACTGATGGTATAGTCTCCTTCCGAGACTTTTCTACTCTTGGCATCATAGAGTTGCAGGTGAATTTTATTTCCAACAACCGCTGCAACACCCATTGCATGAAAAGAACTCTCATATCCTGCAATTTCGCCTGATTTTTGCGGATAATGACCTCCCTTTTCGACCGGATAATGAAACATATCAACCGCCTTTTTCGACAAAAATGCGCCATATGGAATCATCGTTTCATTCTTTGTACAACAAACACCCCCATTTTGAACGATTCCGTATTCTGCAATTTGATCATCACTCGCAAAGATGTCCAATTGACTTTTGGTTAAGTCCTGTACCACAATATCATAGTTTCCATTTACATTTAACACATCCTGCACAGACTTCTCTGTCGAGGATCTTGCAAGCAAAAAAGCGATCATAAGTGCTGCTGAGCTTAAGATCATTGCAAAAAGAACCTTGATCAGCTTTTTCCAATGCACCCTCCAATAACGTAACGATAGTTTAAGCATAACTTATTTCCCCCATATTTAACTCACTTGTACTTCAATAAATTAATAACATTGTACTAAAAATATTTTTTCTTCTTTTCATTCCCCCTTTGATACAATCATCGTTTATGTGATTAGTTGTAATATATATCCTTATTATCTATTTGTCAATATATTTAGGATAACTAATTATTCACTTTTCTAACATAATATGATAAACTAAAAATATAAAAGGAGTGCCATATGGATCGTCGCGACAATTTTAAAAAAGGCTCTATTGAAATGCTAGCTTTGAAACTGCTATCGGAAAAAGACTGTTACGGATATGAACTCTGTCAACTAATGCAGGAACGTTCTGACAACATTATTAACGTTCCCGAAGGTTCTCTGTATCCAGCTCTATATAAGCTTGCAGACAAAAACTATATTTCTTCCTATGAGATAAAAGTAGGGGTTCGGCGAAAACGAACTTATTATCATATTGAATCAGAGGGACTTATCTATCTAAACGAGTTGATAGAAGCATATACCGAGATAGCAAACGGTATCACATCAGTATTAAATTGGAGGAATTAACATATGAAAAGCAAGAACTGTTCGCGCTATATGAGAGATTTAAAGCATTTATTTCCAGTCTATGGGAAAAAACAGAAAGCATATTTACATACGATCAAATCTTCTATCGAGGATTATTATGCTTCGTCTCCAAATCCCTCATACGAGGATTTAATAAACCACTTCGGGTCACCACAAGAAATCATCGGTGATTATATACGTGAACAGAACACACAGGATCTTCTTAGGCAAATAAACCAGAAACGGTATTTGCGTGGGATTGTGTACATTCTATTTATCAGTGCTCTAATCTGTAGTCTTTCCTATGGAATAAATTGTTACCGCGCATACCGGCACTGTATTCAAAGTGAACCAGCATATTATTATGAAGAAATAACAACCGATAGTTCATCTACCAACTAAAAGGAGACTTCTATTACACAGGTTCTTCAAGTAAATGTTCGGCGGCCTCTGTAAATTCTGCAATCTACAATTCCGATTGGAAAATTATAAATTCGTCCGCATCACACAGTGGTAATACAGCCTCAGCAACTGCCATGGCACAGAAATACTATTTATCCTCTATAATTGCAACCAAAACTTTATCTGTGAACCTTTCATGTGACAAAAACGGCAATTTATACTAACCAAACCCTTCTCCTTCAAAAATAAAGCTCCCACTATCCCAAGTGAGAACTTTTATTTTATTTGATATTGTTCATACAAGTTGCGAATCTGCTCACAATAATCGTCCTTACACTTATAATTTTTGCCTCCAATTGTTATATCTAAGGACGCTACTACAATCGTGGTTTCTTCTCCATTGTGATCATACAACTCAATCGAAAAGGCAAAACCGTCTTTCGTGTTTGGGGAAGTTTCCCGCAACTGCATCGATGTTAAAATATCAACCATCTTTTGCATGTCATCCTTTTGATTTAAAGTTACGCTCACATCGGCATTGTAAATTACGATTTTGTCCAGATCATCGACATTCAGATCTTGTAACACTTTCGTATATTTTCCTTTTCCGCTGAATACAAATACAATTGCTAAAACAGCGATACAGATACATAAAACGAAAATCTTTTTCATAAACACTTCTCCTCTGAATATTATGATTTTCATCAGCCCTTTTTATTGCCTAAAATTATCACATAATCGCCCCTCCTCCTCTATCATATAATCATAATAACGATTCAACGACGCGATTTTGGACACTTCAAATAATTTTATTTTTCGACAATATTTTCTGCAATTTTGATTAGGACGTCTTCATCATAATCTCCAGATATCGAGAACAAAACAGTTCGCGACTTATTCATCCAGACAAGATTACTTGTTACACTTTCATTATGGGAAATATACAACTTACCCGAGCCACCATTGATCATAACATCCTTTTGTTCCGCATCCACTCCGTCCATATACAATTTTTCATTTGATTTTGAAATATAAGAAAACTGAACCAATGAATCCCGCGGGGTAAAATAGATATACACCTCTCCCCCCAAAGTGCTATATGAAGTTTCAAACTTACAGTCTTCCGGTAACCACTGCGGATAGTAGGTTACATTTTCCGGATTTTCAATTTCACCTTCAAAAAAATATTCATACATCGACTGATACCGCACTCTCATCCACCCAAACACAAATGTCCTCGCTTCAGTACTCACAGTCAGAATCGAACCAAATCCTATGCTTTGCAATTTCTTTACAACTAAAACCATGATAATATTTCAGCAAAATGATTTGGCGATATCGAGGGGTTAACTTTGCCATACAAGCCGCCAGACCATGAACGCAGGTTGCCTCTACTTCAATTCCGGAAATTTCGTCTAAATATAAACTGCTATTTTTTCTTTTATTGGCTCTGTAAAGGTCAATCGCCTTATTCTCAACTATAGTAACGACATAACTTTGTGTTTTTGGACACACCGGATCATCAATTTTTTGTATATTCTCTGCGATTTTTATAAAGGCAGAATGAACGGCATCCTCTGCATCATGTTTGTTATTCAAAATTTTATACGCCACATGATACATTAACCCTCTATATGTAAGATAAACCTTTTCAAATTTCGATTGATCTTCCTGCGAATCTATCATCATCAAATATACAAGCATCGTTCTTCTCCTTTGTACTATAAAGCCCAACATGATTATATCATACAACGAATCGAAAGATGTAGATTTTATCAAAAAACCTCGGAGCGTATAGCTCCGAGGTTAAATCTCCATTCATATTTTCTTTTATCTCATACAAATATACACCACATACAGTGCATACAACAGCACCATAATGAGTCCTTCGCCACGCTTGATCTCCTTCTTCGTGAATGCAAAAAGCCACACGATCAGGCTGAACGCCAGCAGGATAATGATATCGATAATGTTCTCCGCAAGGAATGCCATCGGACTGATTGCGCCGGCAATTCCGAGTACAAACAGGATGTTAAATATGTTCGAACCGATTGCATTGCCGAGCGCCATATCCACTTCGTTCTTGCGGGCTGCAACGATCGATGTCACAAGCTCCGGAAGCGAGGTTCCGATGGATACGATGGTCAGTCCGATGAGTGTCTGGCTCATTCCGAACTTTGCCGCGATATTGCTGGCGCTATTGACAACCACATCGCCACCGATCATGATCGCAGCTCCGCCACCTACAATATAAAGAAGGCTTTTCCACATTGGAAGAATCTGGATCCCCTCAGCAGCTTCAATCTCCTCACTCGCAAGCGCATTTCCTTCTTTGCTCGCCTTCAACGCACTCTTGATCATTAAAGCGATAAATCCGGCAAAAATCACAAGGAAGATCACGCCATCGATATGTCCGAGCGACATCGATCCGATCATTCCAAGTGCGAGCAACAGGATCGCACAGATTACGGAAAACGGAAAATCACGCTTGATGGTAACCGCCTGTACCGCTACCGGCGTCATGATCGCGCACACACCGATGACGACCATCAGGTTAAAAATATTCGATCCGATGACATTGCTGACCGCAAGCGCATTCTTGTTCGCAATCGACGCAGTCACGGACACAGCAGCTTCCGGAAGCGAGGTTCCCATCGCAACGATCGTAAGTCCGATGATAATGGACGGAACCTTGAATTTCTTGGCGATGCTTGAACTTCCTTCTACGAAGAAGTCCGCACCTTTTACCAGAAGCACAAATCCGATCACAAGAAAAACGATTGCGATCGGCAGGGAACAATTAGTAATGAATTCTGTCATAACGACCTCCTTTTTGCGTAATATCTTTTCTAAAAATTCGCCACTTTTCTAAAATGGCAATATTCCAAGGTGCTCAACCAGAATCTTGACACCGATGGCTACGAGAATGATACCTCCGACGATCTCCGCCTTCTTCTTATAACGCGTCCCGAAGAAATTACCGACAACTACGCCGATGATCGATAAGAAGAATGTGGTCAGACCGATGATCACGATCGCCTCAACGATCGGTGTATCAAGGAATGCAAATGTGATTCCGACCGCCAGTGCGTCGATGCTGGTTGCGACCGCCAGAAGAAACATCTCCTTATGGTCAAGCGGCGGATCCTTCTTTCCGATTTCTTCCACATCCGGATCACGGATCGCCTCAACGATCATCTTACCGCCGATCAATGCAAGCAATACAAATGCAATCCAGTGATCGATCGAGGTAATATACTTTTGGAAACGAATGCCCAAAAACCATCCGATCAAAGGCATCAGCGCCTGAAATCCACCGAAATACAGACCAATGATGAAAGCCTGCTTTTTGTTGACTTTCTCCATTACCAGACCCTTACAGATCGATACCGCGAATGCATCCATCGAAAGTCCGATTCCGATCAAGAATAACTCAATAACTAGTGCCATGCGTAATCTCCTTTTCTCTTCTAGTGTTCTCCGAATCCGCACACATCATGCTTTGCGTTTGATCTTATCCGCCTAAACGATAAAAGACCCATGCATACAAAACCGGAATCCGAAGATCCGATCCTTGTATACATGAGTCTCATTCTTTAAGATTTGCCAGGTCTTGCGACCGGGACTGTTGACAAACCACACAGTGTGCGAACTACTCCCTCACATGGTGTTCTATGAAATTGCATGTCAATCTCATGACTTTTATCAAGTCTAGCAGATGTATAAACCGTTAGTCAACACAAACTTTTGCCGGTTTCTGCAAAAAGCATTATTTTGCGACAACTTTTGCAAATTTCTTCTTACCGCGCTTTACGACTTTGCCCTCTCCGGCAAAATCATCGAGTGCGTAGCTTGCGCTGATGTCCGTTACTTTCTCGCCCTCTATGCTGACACCGCCCTGCTGTACGGCGCGGCGCGCATCGGAACGGCTGTCGCACAGGCCTGCCTTAACGAGAACTGCCATAATATCCATATTGCCTGCGGCGAAATCCTCAGCGGATACTTCGATGGTCGGCATATGCTCGGAAGCGCCTGCTCCAGAGAATAATGCATGGGAAGCTTCTTTTGCTTTCTGTGCTTCTTCCTCTCCGTGTACCATCTTGGTCAGCTCGAATGCAAGGATCTCCTTTGCCTCGTTGAGCTGAGCACCTTCCCACTTGTCCATCTCGTCGATCTGCTCGAGCGGCAGGAATGTCAGCATGCGCAGGCATTTTAACACGTCCGCATCCGATACGTTTCTCCAGTACTGGAAGAACTCGAACGGTGTCGTCTTGTTCGGATCAAGCCATACGGCACCGGACTGTGTCTTACCCATCTTCTTGCCTTCGGAATTCAAAAGCAGATTGATGGTCATCGCGTAAGCGTCTTTGCCAAGCTTACGGCGGATCAGCTCGGTACCGCCAAGCATGTTGCTCCACTGGTCATCTCCGCCGAACTCCATGTTACATCCGTACTTCTGGAATAAGGTGTAGAAATCGTAGCTCTGCATGATCATGTAATTGAACTCTAAGAAGCTTAAGCCTTTTTCCATACGCTGCTTGTAGCACTCTGCGGTAAGCATGCGGTTTACGGAGAAATGTGCACCGACTTCACGAAGCACATCTACATAATTCAAATCCATCAGCCAATCCGCGTTGTTGACCAGCATTGCCTTGTCCTCACCGAACTCGATGAAGCGGCTCATCTGTTTCTTGAAGCACTCAACGTTATGGTTGATCGTCTCTCTTGTCATCATCTGACGCATGTCGGTACGTCCGGATGGGTCCCCGATCATGGCTGTTCCGCCACCGATCAAAGCGATAGGCTTGTTTCCTGCCATCTGAAGTCTCTTCATCAGGCAGAGTGCCATAAAGTGGCCTACGTGCAGACTGTCTGCAGTAGGGTCAAATCCAATGTAAAATACGGCTTTGCCGTTGTTGATCAATTCCTTGATTTCTTCTTCGTCGGTTACCTGCGCGATCAGACCGCGGGCAACTAATTCGTCATATACTGTCATTTTGTTCCTCCTCATTTTCTGTCCAAAGTTAAATTCATGTGGCAAGGATTGCTGATTTTGTACTCCGGTTCATTACAACTAAGAGACTGTAGAAATTTGGAATCACCACTTCACATCATGACACAACCGGTGTCAATTCGCCATCCGGGCGAAATGCCACCTTTCCCGTACATCCTTGTACGGGAATTGCTGAATATCAGCCAAATTTCAACACTCTCTAAGTTGCATGAAAGTCGCCAAAATCAGCAATCCTTGCCACGTGAATTCTTCTTTTCGATATAAATTTCGTCGTATAGAAAGGTTTTCCGTTGGAATTCCTTTCTACGAATTAAAAAATCCCCTCATCCTATATAAGGACGAGGGGGATATCTCGTGTTACCACCTTAATTCGTAAATTGCTCACACAACTTACCTCCATGAGTGTCCGACAACACTCCAGTGCTTTTAACGTGCACCAATCCGTCACAGCCTACTTACTTAATCAAAGTGTTCAGTGTGCAGCTCAAGGATGTAATTCCCTGTAACAAGGTATGTCCTATATGCGTAGCATGTATGATCCGGACCAACGCAATCATTGGATTCCTTATTGTCCACTTAACCCAACTAGTGTCTTCCTTGTACTTCGTTTCCCGCGCACCTCTCATCAACCGGTTACTTTCTGTGCGTTTCACAAAGCGGTACTGATTCCTGTCTTTGCTTTTCGTTGCTTCAATTGCATTTATTATAGACGCGTCCATCCGCTTTTGTCAACTGCAAATCGATGCTTTCGCATTAACTTTTACTTTAGAATAACAATCGAATATGCAGGCATGGTAAGCGTATTATCTTCCAGTGTAACAACTTCGGTTCCATCGATCAATTCACCGGCAATCTGAAGATCGGTATCGTCTGCTGCAGCTCCAAGACTTGATTTTGTCAGATCGACTGTCTGGGACTCCGCAGAGATATTGAATACGATCGTGAGTTTTTCGTCTTCGTATGTCTTTTGGATCGCACAGATATTGGTGTCTGAAATTCCCTCATCGAATGCAACCTCGCCCCTTGCGATCGCCGGATACTGATTACGCAAAGCAATCACCTGCTTCACATAATTGTAGATCGAATTACCATCCTTTTCCTGCTCCTCAAGACTGTCGTATTTCATCTTGATCGGCTCCATATCCTTCGGTCCATCGCACATGCCTGTCGCATTTTCGTCGAGCGACCAATACATCGGTGCACGCTTATTCTCATCCTTGCCGGCACCCTTCATGCCCAGTTCCTCACCATAATAGAGGAATACATTTCCCGTCATCAGAAGGTTCATCGCCTCAGCAATCTTTGTCTGCGCGGCACTGTTATCTCCGGAATAATATCCGGCGCCTCGTGCCATATCATGGTTTGTATAAAAAGGCGCATCAATTGCAGTATCACTGGATTTTTTCAACAGATCCTGAATGTTGACCAGATTTTTCCCGTAGGAAGCTGCTTTACTGATACCATTGACGGTTTTCGCGATCACGCCGTCTTTATCGGCAAACTCAAAATCAAAGAAGCTATCGATGCCGCTCGCATAGTACTGTGTGTAAATTGTGCTATCCATCCACACTTCACCCACGATGTAAGCATCTTCTTTCTGTGCTTTCACCATGTCATTGAACCACTTCAATGTCTCGATGTTTTTCTCATTATTTCCGCTGTAGAATTCTTTTGCCGCATCCAATCGGAAACCATCCACACCAAGATCCAGCCAGAATTTTGCTACATCCTCGAACTCTGCCTTTACCGCATCATTATCCCAATTGAGGTCCGGCATCTCACTCCAGAACTGTGACTCATAATACCAGTCCGTTCCCTCAAGCTGGTTATATCCACCATTCCGCTCCTTTGAAAAATTGTAATAATCTACATATGGACACTCAGAAGCATCCGGCTCGGCACCTTCCGGAAGGCTTTTCAGATACTGACTTGCTTCCCGGAACCACTTATGGTGGGATGATGTATGGTTCATAACCAGATCGATAATCACGTTAATTCCGCGCTTATGGCACTCCGTGATCAACGTCTTAAAATCATCCAGCGTTCCGTATGAAGGATCGATCGCTTCATAATTTGTCACATCATATTTGTGATAGGTACTGGACGGCATGATCGGCATCAGCCAGATTCCGTTGCATCCCAGATCCGTGTCCGTTGCCGGATCTCCGTCATTAATGTAATCCAGCTTATCAATAAGTCCCTGCAGATCGCCGATTCCATTCCCATCACTGTCATAGAAACTGTACACAAACACTTCATAGAATGTGCGATACTTGTCGTCAATCACATTCTCATCCGCTGTGTTCAGCTGTTGCATCAACGACTGTGCAGTCGCGTTCTCAAAATCCAGCCTTCCACCGATCGGGCTAACCGCTTCGTAATTGGCACCAAGCACCAGTCCAACCAGCAATACCCCTGTCAGCACTGCTGACAAAATGCGTTTCTTCATTCTTGTTACCTCACTCCTGTTAAATTTTATACTCCGATACTATGGTATCGCAATTTCGTCCAAAATGGAATACTCATCACATAAAAATAAGACAGGAATTCTAGAAAACAAACTGCACAAGCAGCATTCCGAAGATCGCAGCATTCACGATCCGCGTCTAGTAAAAGAACCACGGATGCTTATCGTTCCACTTGTACGAATATCTCTTTTTCGATTCCCACGCGATCAACGCCGTGATCAGTCCGAACAGCAACGCCAGCATGAGTACCAATCCTAAAACATCTCCGCTTTCTATCGCATCCGGCAATGCCCACAAAAAAGTTCCTGCAAGAATGCACGCAAGTGGGACGATTACAACAACGATCATGCGCAATCTGGAATACCTTTTCTCCGACATTCCTTGCGGAATGTAGTCCTCCGGATGGATCATCTCTGCATGAATGGCCATCCCGTAGCAGCCGTGCATACGCACTGCGCGATACTCGATCCCGTCAAGTGTAAATTCCGGCATCATTCCTTCTTTGGTAATCACAAGATCCAGATTATGTTCATTCGCATACCGGCAGAGTTCATCCGTCATCTGCCGCGGTGTCGTGCAGAAATCATCCGGCCAGAATGTGAATGCGCGCTTTTTCTCCATTTCAGCGACCGCCTTATAATCATGCAGAATATCGGCAAATGTATTGCCAGATTTCTCCTGTTCCTCAATTTCCTGCAGGCAGCGGTTGATGTCCAGCTCCGCAAGATCCTGCTCCTGAATCGTATCGCAAAAGTTCAGTGCCGCCTCCAGCTTCTGCTGCTCCTTCTGCAAGTACGCTTTCTGTGTATCCAATGCCTGCTGCAGATCAATCTCATGATCCAACAGCTTGTGGATCTCCTCCAGCGGCATATCCAGCTTGCGGAATAAAAGAATCACTTTCAATCGCTCAATATCTTCCTCATCATATTTGCGATAACCATTGCCTGCATCCCGCTTCGGATTGAGCAATCCCATCTTCTCATAGTAGCGGATGTTCTGCCGACTGATGCCGGTAAGCTCCTCCGCTTCCTTAATATTCTTCATCCTAAGCTCCTCCTGTCTGCTTTATTTTCCCCGATTATAAAGCTTATAGCAACTATAAGGTCAATAGAAAATGCTAATTTTTTCTCTCGCAAATATGATTTAACGCAATTCCTATCAATCGATCCGTCTGATCTGCCATAAAAAGAGGAATATTGAGCATGTCATCATCCAGCTTCAAATTGTCAAGAGAAAACCGGATACGCAACTTTACCTTATCCGGAAACAGTTGCTTAAACTTTTTCAGGCTCTTGCTTGTCGTATTTGCTTCCGCTTTTACCTCAACCGGAAAGATATCATTTTCTCTTTGGATAAGAAAATCGACTTCATATGGCGGATTCGTCTGTGTCCAATAGCGTGGAACTACTTCAAACTGTGTAACCAGTGTCTGCAATACAAAATTTTCGGTCAGCGCTCCTTTAAATTCTGTGAAAAGCCGGTTCCCCTCTCCGAACGCGGTCGGTGCCAACTGCGCAAGACGTCTCAGCAATCCCACATCTACAAGATAAATCTTAAACGCCGACAAATCATCATATGCCGCAATCGGAAGCCCCGGAGCAGAACTTCGATATATCTTATGAACAAGTCTTGCATCAACAAGCCATTGCAGAGCATCTTCATATTCTCTGGCCCTTGCGCCCTGCTTAACAACCTTATAGATAAATTTTTTGTTCTCCCGCGCCAGCTGGGACGGAATCGACTTCCAGATCATGGATATTTTAGGAAATTCCTTTACATCCGGATGCTTCGCGAAATCACGTTCATACGCATCAATAATTCCGGATAGTGCGCGCTGCATAGCCTCCGTATCGCGTGCCTGCGTCCACATAAATACGGACTCCGGCATCCCGCCTGTGACGTAATACATTTTCAATTTCTCATACAACGGATGGAAAAAAGCATCCGGTATCGGCTCGATCGAATCAACGCTCCCCATATATGTGACCAGATTTTCATCCCCGTTTGCGACCAGAAACTCTGAAAAAGTCATGGGATCAATCTGCATGAAATCGACCTTCCCAACCGGAAAAGAAGCCGGTTTCGCAAGTGCAATTCCAAGTAACGATCCGGCGCACGCAATATGATACTGTGGCGCATTTTCGCAGAAATACTTCATGGAGTTAATGACTTTGGGGCAATCCTGAACCTCATCAAAAATGATCAGCGTATTCTCCGGAACAATTTTCTGACCGCTTGCAAGCATCAGATTCTGCAGAATCCGATCAACATCCTTTGTTGTCTCAAAAAACTCCTTATAGTCTTCATTCTCATCAAAATTAAAATAAGCGGTATTCTCGTAATATCTCCGCCCAAATTCCTTTAAAATCCAGGTCTTCCCAACCTGACGCACGCCTTTGAGAATCAGCGGCTTTCTGTAAGGAGAGTTTTTCCATTTCAGTAGATCATCTAATATTTTTCGTTCCATAGGTATCTCCTTCCACGTTTTAATAATAATGTGATTTTTCACACATTATTATGCATAATTATGTGATTTTCATCACACTTTTATTATAAACAGGCATTTCGTGAAATACAATACTTAAAAAATGCACTTTTTAACAAAAAAGCGGTCCGGAATCTGTCTCTTCCGAACCGCCTGACTATTCGTTTATTCTGCAATCAGTTTCTTGGCTGCTCCAAAATCTTTCCGCCTCACATACACCAAATATGTGTACAGAACATCTCCAACCAAATCCTTGTATGTTGATGCTGACGGCGAACCATTACCGATCGTTTTGGACATATTAGAATGTACGATCTGACCAAAAGTCGTCATGTTTTTCTTCGTAACCACATCATAAGAAATCGCATTTTTGCGAAGGATATCTGTCACACGATCCAATTCCTGTGAGGAAGTATCCGCCATTAGTTTTTCCCTGTTAAATACTGTAATCATATGTCTCCTCCTCGGGGTATTGCCCCTGCATTTTCTACATCATAACACTTTACTCAATTACTGTAAAGAATGACAATTCACGCAATTTCTAACTATCCATCGTGATCAGATACGCAATCTCTTTATCCGCATCGTATACACAAAAGGAAACATTTGTGTACTCTTCGGTTCCCTCATATGGAAAGCCTTCATAATTGTTGAACAGTTCTTCAAATTCACAATCTTTTTTTGAAATATTTAAATCAAAATCCTTTATGAATTGCGATTTTGCATGATTCTGCTTTTTCCCACAGCCAACGACGGCTATTAAGATCATCATAAAAAGCGCTGCTGCTACACATCATTTTGTTTTCACAAATTTGCGTCCTCACTTAATATACCAGCTACTTTTGATTCCACATATAAATACTTATACATTTCATCCCCCTATCTCGACTTTATATATTTTGTTCTGTTTTTAATGATTATACTTCTTGCATCGTTGTTTATTTTCATACATACAGGAGTCAGCCTTATCCAATAGCATCCGCAGCGTGCAAGCACTTTCATCAATTGAGAGCGCCCATCCGCATGCATAGTCGATTGGAATTTGATCTCCATTACTATTTAAAGTGTCTTTTTCTCTGCATAAACTTTGTAACAGTTCTTCAATCTCCGTTTGGCTTGTATGATAAATCACAGCCATAAACTCATCTCCGCCATATCTTCCCACAAAATCTTTGTCCGGAATCACGCTGCGTAAAAGCCGGGCGAAATTCATGATCAGCCGATCTCCTGCCGAATGTCCCATGGTATCATTTATGGTCTTCAGATTATTCAGATCAAACATTATGCAGGCTGTAGGTTCAATGACTGTATTCTGATCTCTAAGCAAAGCCTCACAGGCACCTTTATTCGGCAATCCGGTATGGGCATCCGTATATGCCCTCTGTTCTAGCAGTTTATTCTTCATTGCCATCTTCATAGCTGTCAGCGTCTGTATAATAATCAAAATCACCAGACACAACATATCAAGCGCTGACAACAGTTCTATCGTACGGATCTCTACTGCAATTTTTTCGGAATAATTTTCCGCAGCAAATACCGTTTCATCAGCCATATGAAAATAAGTTTCACTCATATTAACAATATCTGTATTTTGATAGCCGCCGCTTCTTACTGCCTCGATTTCTATTTTTAATTTCTCCCAATATTCACTCTGAATCTGCAATTTATCCTGATATTCCTTATCATGGAGCTTTACCAGATCATAATGTCCATCCTGATATCTTAATCCACTCAGAATATCATCCAGATATTTTATCAATTCATCATTCCGGCTTCCTGTAATTTCTAATTTCACCAGACGCTGTGTGGCTCCACGCACCAGACCAGCATAATTGATTACACGCGCAGTCCCTTGTAACCTGGTAATCTGTATCATCATAAAAATAATTAAAACCACCAGGATCAATACAAGGCAGCTTTGTATCATACTTATTATATTTTTGTTTTTTCTATCTGGCCGTATTTCTCTGTTTATCATATTATCCTCACTAGGGTTCAATGTAGAAAATCGACTGTAATTTTTGATCCAAATTATTGATCCATAATTAGTAGAATTCTATCATGTGTGATTGAAAAAATCGATTAAAAATTTCTTAATTTTTCAGTCTACGTGTTCCGTCATCATTACCCATCCTATTTTCCATCAAAGTTTTCCGCAATAGTCGTGAGCAAATTTCCATGTATCCATATTTTTCATTGAACGAGTTGTTCGATATCCAAACATACCATTTATATAAGTAAATGATTTGTTTCATGAAAAAAACCCCGTTTTACCAATTATGCAAAACAGGGTTCTCTCTACTGTTGTTAACAGTTACCATACATCGTTTAGATTTCATAAATCTACACCATCCTGATCTAAAAATCTATAATCCACATCATATCCACCTGCGTATTCCGACATATCCATATAATAAACAAATGGAACTTTATCAACATCAATCTCTTTGCATTCTATTTTCTCGTTTTTCGACATGATTTCAACACGAACTTTCTTTGCTTTCTCATTCGTACAAATGATCACATTGCCATCCTGCCACTTGCAGATCCCTGATTGATTTTCTTCATAAAGTACCGAAACTTTATTTTCATATTGATACTGTCCTTCTTGCTTCTCCACAAATTGTGCCGCACAATAATCAAAAACTTTACCTCCACTCACATTTGCACCGACGCACAATACTTTATCATCAAGAACAATACTTCCGCACTCTACAATCTCTCCAGAGATATTCTGCTCATTTTTCATAGCCTGCAACATCTCATCTTTTGTACAAAGCGTGTTTCCGCATGCATTAAGGCACATTATAATCGAAAAAATTAAAATCCTCCTCCATTTTTTACCGATCATACTCTCCTCCTCCAATTGCCACTATTCCTCACACATCTCGAACACTAAGTCATTTGCTGTGATCTGTCCATATGAACCGCTTTTCTTCGGAATTGCCGCTACAAATCTCCAGCCTTCAGCCGCATATTTATCAATAATTTCCCTGTGATTATCTTCACTTAAAAGACCGCCTGCTTTTGATTCCACATATAAATACTTATACATTTCATTTCCCTCCATCTTTATTTTATAAATATTGTTCCGTTTTTATCGAGTATACTATACGTCTAGTCAAAAAGAAACCCTGTTTCGCAAACTTTGCGAAGCAGGGTTTCTATATCAATTTACGCTCACACTGATCCTGCTACTTTTCTTCTAATACTTCCATTATCTGTGATAATGTAATGTCATTTCCTTCAGCGCTATATTCATCCAGCCCATTTAAATTATATGATGCTTGCGACGCATTCAAAAGACTTGGATAAGTATTTTTATATTGCTCGGCAAGAAATAAATAAGTTTCTCCTTCTAAAATTGCAGTAGCATCTTCAAGGACATACTCATTACTGTCCACCTGTCCTCCGGGACGTTTTATGGTAATCGTATCTCCCTCCACATTACCTTTATATATTTTCTTAATTTTAATTTCGTATAAAGTATATGGTATTCCGGTGCTATCACTTAATCCGGTTTGTGAATCCGTATCCTTCTCAGATCTTACATCTAACACCTCATAAGATATGCTTTTCACCGTTCCGCTAAACACTAGTCCTGCCGAATCCACAATTTCTTTTGCAGAGTCATACACTGGATAATCCGCGTGAATTGAGGTAACTAATCCTTCACTATCATTTTTAGACATATTTTCTTTATTTCCACACGCACTCATTGCTAATAATACCGTTACTGATAAAACTATGCATAATGATTTTTTCATATTGCCTCCTAATATTTCGCATTAACATTGTTTATGTCAAATGTTGTCGGTGCAGTCGTTTTTTCTCTATCTCTTCTATGTTTCATAATAGATTTACTAGCAGTTGATGGATTATCACACAACCAAAATACATGACCAAATTCATGTGCAACAGTACTTTTTATAAATTTTCTGTAATCTGTTGCATCACTACTTATCGTCCTTGCATTTAGCTGCATAACAAATTTGCTAGTATAACCCGTTAATATATTACATGTTTGCATCGTCAATCCATACCATTCATCATCAAACTGAGCAGCTTCAATATAATTTTTACTACTTGAAGATACAGAAATCGTTACATTTGCACTAGAATTATTCCACGCAGAAATTCCATTGTCTATAGCCGATACCCACAAACTATTATAGCTACTAGAATAATCTTTTACACTTATTTTCCCGGTTTTCGACCCGCATTCCCCATATGGATCGGCTGCATACACACTGATTGGACAAATTCCAATAATACATAATGACATCATAATACAAAGTAATTTTTTGATTTGCTTCATAAAATACCTCTCTTGATAAAATTTTAGTTTAACTTTTACAACCTTTAATTCACCAATAATTACCTTCCAAAAATCCATCTCCAAAAGTCTAATATCATTCCTTCTGTATATAACATGTTTTCCTCCTTTCAAAAAATAAACTGCTCTGACAAGAGCAGTTTATCCTTTACAATATTTCTCTTCAATACTCACGAATGTCAACGGTCATTTCTTGTCGACAACGGTCATATCAAAAGTATCGTTTCTGTGTAAAACCACGTACCTTTTACATAGTATTGGAATTTACCGTGATTTTTTTCTACCGTTTTCTTTACATTATCTAACCCGTATCCATGATTTTCCTTGTCTGCTTTCGATGTCTTGATTTCCTCCATCCTGCTTATCTGAGGCATTGTTTTACAGGAGTTGTGAATATCGACCTGCACATATTTCTCCTTGCGAACAATATGTACTGCAATTTCACCATCCTTATCTACCGCTTCTACCGCATTCTTCAATAAATTTGAAATAATCGTACATAAATCCATCTGTGATATGTGTTCTAAATTTCCAAGATAACCATCAATTCCAATATTACATTGCTCTCTAACCGGCAACAGATAGTAATTCAATAAAACATTTACAACTTCATTGCCAACGTCATACTGCATTCCACGAATTGCATCTAATTTATTCAAAACATTCGATACATATGTTTCTGCCTCCAGATAATGTCCTCTTCTCATCTGATCTTGTATGCAAAGCAAATGATTTAAAATGTCATGCCGAAATCTCTTTGTTTCTTCCTGCTGTTCAAGCATCATCATAAAATATGCCTTCTGTTGCTCATTATACCGATTTTCTAACTCTGCCTGAATTCTGAATTTTTCTTTTTGCTGGGAGATATGCAAAAGCATAACAACAATAATTCCGATGCACAGGATTGCCACCAACAAAATAATATATGCAAAAAATTTCTGCGCCTCATTCTCTGTCTGATCCATAACATAAATCATATAAGAAATTGCGGAAATAACGCCACAAATAGTTGGTAACATTATTCGAGACGTTTTGGGAACGTTTATTTCTTCCTCCCCTATTTTGGTCTTTAAAAATTTATTTATAATATACAAAACAATAACAACAGTTATACAGGTATATATATTTCCAATTCCATACCCTTCCCCTTTTGGAAAGAAATGTTGCCATATACTTAAATAAATTACCTCTTCAAGCACAGCACTTAAAAACAAGCTGATCATCCAATACTTAATATTTTGAAACCAATTTGTCCCTGTCAAAAAAACACCCACAAGATAATATAACAACGCGATCAAAATATTTTGCAATAATCCGCTAACCTGAAACCCGACCAAAAGCATTTGCACAATATGTAATCCCATAAACGGCAAAAACTGTTTATAGGTTACCTTCAGGATTTTTCTGCGACAAATGACATGATAAAATAATGCAGCCTCTATAATACTAATAATAAATACAAAACTTGTATATATGTATTCCATCTACCGATACCTCAAATCATACTGCACAAATTGTTTTAACAACTCGCTCTTTCTTCGCCTTGCAACTGGAAGAATCTCACCATTTTTGAGCGTAAGCTTATCCTCAATCTGTTCAATCTGCGACAAATTCACGATATAACTTTTATGAACCTGCAAAAACATCCGTGAATCCAGTACACTCTCCCACTCGGCAAGTGTCATACCACTTTGAAAGCTTTCCCGTCCTATAATCACTTCGATTCGCGAAGTCAACTTACTGATATAACGAATCTGCCTCTGTTGAAAACAATATTTCTGATTGTCCAGATATACCTCTATCGGCGTACATCCAACAAAAGTATCGATTGCCTCATGAATCGCCTTTACCAGTTTTTCTCGGTCGATCGGCTTTGTGATAAAACGGTACGCTTCAATCTCAAACACCTCCGGGAATCGTTCCACCATGCTTGTCAGCATAATAATCTTGCCGATATTCAGATTCCCCTTTAGCTTTCGTCCGATTTCAATTCCGTCCACTTCCGGCATACAGATATCAAGAAGCAAAATGTCAACCGGACTTGTACACTCCAACAACTCACTTCCATTGTAAAAGTCGACCGGTTCCAACAGGACACCAAAGTCTACGCCTTCAATATACTCTTTTACCTGACGGTGAACTACCGCTTCGTCATCGCATATTCCTACCTTCATTTAATGCACTCCTTGTTTTTTCATTATATGGCATAATTAGACAAAAAGAAATCCCATTCAACGATTTTGTTCGTCAAAATGGGATTATTATATATCTCCATTTACTCGTGATATTACAAATTTGAATCAATCCTATAAATTTTCTAATCTTCCTCTGTCATCTCCGCAACAATCGGTTCAGAAGAAATTTTAACTATCTCCAGAGGCTTTAGACCGTCATCAACAAAATAATAGTTTTCATTGCCATAAAATATTATCGCATTTTTATTGCCATGTTTTAATTGTATATATGGGTTTTGCGTAAGCTCATATTCATTTTTCTCTAATACGCCATCTCCTGTACTGTACCACTGATAATCACCTACATACACATCTTGTTCTTTCGCATTTGCTGGAAAAATCGTTAAATATAATTCATCATCTTGAATCGATTCTTTCAGCTTATAAGTCCCATACCAATCCGAATAAACCGGTTGCTCGTTCACTTTCTGTGTTGCAATACTAACCACAATACAGATAAAAGTGAATATAAAAAATACAAACAATAGCAATACTAATTTAGCCTTACTTTTCATTTTCGCTCACCTTTCTCACAATTCTATAAACTTTTTCAAATTATAGTTACTGCAAAACCATACTTGCATGCACCGTTTTAAGTTCATATCTAGTCGAATATACTTGTGGTTTTCCCCGTTCGCTCCAACTATTATTTACTTTTCTCCTGTATTGTATAAAAGTTATCGTAGGCTGTACTTCTTTTTTAACTTTAATCAAATACCTACCTGACTTTTTCGCTTTAAAACCCTGTCCAAGATATGATACTGTTCCCAATGGAATACTAATTCCCACATTTGCTGATGCATTAGCATACTGTGGGCCTAATGAAACTCCAAACGATATAGTGACAGATTCTCCTCCACTTTCACCGTAAAAGAGAAAATTTCCCTTTTCTACATAAGTTCCATTTGTAGGTTGCCCTGGCACTACTTTTAATGGTGTCCATTGTGGATCTTTGACTACATAAATAAATCTCCATTGTTCATTATCATTGGTTGGATAACTATAAATTCCACTACAAGTAGTTACATCTTTTCCATACACTGGAATAATCATAACATGACACATAAGTATTGTTAATATGCATCCTAATATCCATCGTTTCTTTCTTTTCATTTTTCTAATGTCCATATTAAAAAGTTAATCATTTAATCTGTAGTTGTGTTTTACAACACATATTTTCACACTATAGAATATTTGATTTTTCCTCCTTCATATTTTTTAAACGTAGTTTATTCATTATTTTTCTCTTTTTCAATACTTTATAATGTGAACGGTAATATTTTGTCGTAAAAGGATAGATAATCGTATCGCATAAAAATCCCATATAGCCAACCTTGCTATATGGGATTCCTAATCATTTCTACTTATGTCCAGCGACATCGAGACGTGTCAATGCCTTATGGAGCGCATATTCTGCGCGTTTTAGATCCAGATTCTCGGACTTGGCGGCGATTCGATCCTCCGCACGCTGCTTGGCAGCTTCCGCACGATTGACATCAATCTCATCCGGCCACTCGGCAAGCTCCGCAAGGAGTGTTACCTTCTCGCCGAGGATCTCGGCGAATCCGGCATGCACGGCTGCGACTTTCTGCTGATCGTCATTGTGGATCACAACGATGCCCGGCTCAAGTACCGTGGTCAGCGGGATGTGGTTCTTGTAGACACCGATCTGTCCGTCTCCGGTATTGAATTCGATCATGTCTGCCTCGCCGGTGAAGAACACACGGTCTGGCGTGATGATCTCAACTTTAAACTTATTTTCTTCGGCCATGCTTTCGCACCTCCTACTTTACACGTGCACGAACTTCATCGATCGTTCCTGCATTCAGGAAGTAGCTCTCTGGCACATCATCCAGCTTACCGTCTAAGATCTCACGGAAGCCGCGGATGGTCTCCTCGATCGGAACGTATTTTCCTTCCAATCCGGTGAACTGTACGGCTACGGAGAACGGCTGGGAAAGGAATCTCTGTACCTTTCTTGCACGGCTTACAACAAGCTTATCGTCCTCGGATAACTCGTCCATACCAAGGATGGCGATAATATCCTGTAATTCCTTGTACTTCTGCAGAATCTCCTGTACCTCACGGGCAACTTTGAAATGCTCCTGACCTACGATACGTGGATCAAGGATTCGCGAAGTAGAAGCCAGCGGATCAACTGCCGGATAGATACCAAGCTCTACGATGGAACGATCCAATACGGTCGTTGCATCCAGATGGGCGAAGGTTGTCGCCGGAGCCGGGTCGGTTAAGTCATCGGCCGGTACATAGACTGCCTGAACGGATGTGATAGAACCATTCTTGGTTGAAGTGATTCGCTCCTGCAGCGCACCCATCTCTGTCTGTAATGTCGGCTGATAACCTACGGCAGATGGCATACGTCCGAGCAAAGCGGACACCTCTGAACCAGCCTGTGTGAATCGGAAAATATTATCGATGAAAAGAAGCACATCCTTTCCACCTTTATCACGGAAATACTCAGCCATGGTAAGACCGGTTAATGCTACTCGCATACGTGCTCCTGGTGGCTCGTTCATCTGTCCGAACACCATGGTGGTCTTATCAATAACGCCGGATTCTTTCATCTCATAGTAGAGGTCGTTACCCTCACGGGTACGCTCTCCAACACCGGTAAATACGGAGTATCCACCGTGCTCCGTTGCGATGTTGTGGATCAGCTCCTGGATCAGTACGGTCTTACCTACACCGGCTCCACCGAACAGACCGATCTTACCACCCTTCTGGTAAGGGCAGAGAAGATCAACGACCTTGATACCGGTCTCTAACATCTCCTGTGAAGTTGCCTGCTCCTCGAAGGACGGTGCCGGACGATGGATCGGCCACTTCTCCTCAGTCTTCGGTGCCTCGATCTCATCGATCGGATCACCGAGAACGTTGAACAGTCGGCCCAGTGTATTCTCGCCGACCGGCACGGAAATCGGTGCGCCGGTTGCGATGGCATCCATGCCACGGACAAGTCCATCCGTTGGTCCCAAAGCAATACATCTTACTGTATCATCACCCAGATGCTGAGCAACCTCCACAACCAGCTTGCCGCCGTCTTTCAGCGGAACATTGATTGCTTCGTTGATCTCAGGCAGATTACCTTCCTGGAATTTGATATCCAGAACGGCACTGATAATCTGAGTAATTTTACCAATATTATTACCTGCCATTTATTTTCTCCTTATATCTACGATATTGCATTCGCGCCAGCGATAATCTCGGTGAGCTCCTGCGTGATGGAGCCCTGACGCGCGCGATTGTACTTCAGTGACAGATCACTGATCATCTCTTCCGCATTGCTTGTTGCAGAATCCATTGCCTGCATACGTGCACCATTCTCACTGGCAACCGCCTCGACAAGTGCTCCGTAGAACAGACTGGTCACATACTTCGGAATAATCATGTCTAAGGCCTCTTCCTCGTTCGGCTCATAGTTCATCAGTATGTTGGAATCGGCAGCCTGATTTTCCTCAGAATCCGGCTCGATCTCCACCGGAAGCAGCTTAATGAGCTTCGCTTCCTGACTGACGGTATTCTTAAAATGCGTATATGCCAGATAAATCTCTCCAACCTCTCCGCTGGTAAAAGCGTCAAGCACTCGCTTGCAAAGGCTTGCTGCATCCGGATACGTCGGTGCTTCCATCATCTCGGTCTCAAGATCCGCGATATGGTAGCCTCTCCGCTCCAATGCCTCTGCACCTTTGCCGCCGACTGCGTAGATATCCAAGTCTTCTTTGTTGAAATCTCCGCCTGTGATCAGCTTTACGATGTTGGAATTGTATCCACCCGCAAGTCCCCGGTTCGAGGTAATGACAACCACGGCTTTCTTCTTAGAATCGCCGGCGGTCAGATACGGGTGATTGATATTGCCGCTTCGTGCGAGCATGGAACTCACCGTCTTATACATATAGTTGAAATACGGATCGGTCTGCTCGGCACGGTTCTTGGCTTTCTGTAACTTAACGGTAGAAACAAGCTTCATGGCTTTGGTGATCTGCTGCGTACTCTGTATGCTGCTTTTTCTTCGCTTTATGTCTCTCATTGAGGCCATGTCTTATCACCTACTTTCTGCCATTAGCGGAAGGATGCCTTGCACTCTTCAATCGCTTTGATCAGCTTCTTTTCTGTCTCATCATCCATCACATGGGTTGCTGCGATCGATCCCGGAATCTCCGGATACTTTGTATCGATGAACTCAAACAGTTCATTCTGGAAACGCAGAATGTCTGCAACCGGAATATCCATCAGATACTTGTTGATTGCTGCATAGATGATGATAACCTGCTTCTCAACCGGCATCGGCTGATACTGTGGCTGCTTTAAGATCTCTTTTAAGCGCTCGCCCTGTGCCAGCTTCTCGGTGGTATCGGCATCCAGCTCGGAACCGAACTGCGAGAAAGCTGCCAGCTCACGGTACTGAGCAAGCTCGGTACGGATCGGGGCTGCAATCTTTTTCATCGCCTTGATCTGTGCGGAACCGCCTACACGGGATACGGACAGACCGGCATTGATGGCCGGACGGAAACCTGCGTTAAACATTTCGGTCTCCAGATAGATCTGACCATCGGTAATGGAGATGACGTTGGTCGGAATGTATGCAGATACATCGCCCGCCTGTGTCTCAATGATCGGAAGCGCTGTCAGTGAACCGCCGCCAAGTTTGTCGGAAAGTCTTGCCGCACGCTCAAGAAGTCTTGAGTGTAAGTAGAAGACATCACCCGGATAAGCCTCACGTCCCGGTGCACGCTTCAGAAGCAGTGACAGGGTACGGTATGCTGCTGCATGCTTACTTAAATCATCATAGACAACAAGGACATCCTGTCCGTTCTCCATCCATTCCTCACCGATCGCACAACCGGAATAAGGAGCGATGTACTGCAGAGGCGCAAGCTCACTTGCGGTAGCTGCAACAACGGTGGTGTATGCCATTGCGCCATACTCTTCCAATGTTTTTACAATATTTGCAACGGTGGAAGCTTTCTGTCCGATAGCGACATAAATACACTTCACGCCCGTGCCTTTCTGATTAATGATCGTATCGATCGCGATCGCGGTCTTACCGGTCTGACGGTCTCCGATGATCAACTCTCGCTGTCCACGTCCGATCGGAACCATGGAATCGATCGCCTTGATACCGGTCTGTAATGGAGTATCAACGGATTTTCTGGAGATAACGCCCGAAGCAACTCGCTCGATGCGACGGAACTTGTCCGTCTCGATCGGTCCTTTGCCGTCGATCGGCTGTCCCAATGCGTTCACAACTCGTCCTAACATCGCGTCTCCGACCGGCACCTCTACAACTCGTCCGGTTGTCTTGACGGTGTCACCCTCGCTGATATTCTTCTGGGAGCCGAGAAGTACGGCACCTACGTTATCTTCCTCGAGGTTCATTACCATTCCGTAAACCTCTCCAGGGAACTCTAAGAGCTCTCCCTGCATTGCGTTCTCCAGACCATGGATACGCGCAATACCGTCCGCAACCTGGATTACGGTTCCCACATCTGCTACTTCGAGCTGGGAAGCGTATCGTTTAATCTGCTCCTTGATCACAGAGCTGATTTCTTCTGGTTTCAAATTCATGGAGCGCACTCACCTACTTTCAACTGTATTTTGGATAATTCGCGTGTCAGGTCGTACAGTTTGGTCTTGATACTGCTGTCTACGACACGATCCTTGATACGAATTACCATTCCGCCGATCAATCCGGCGTCTACATCATAATGCATCTCAAATTCTACATATTTGGTTGTCTCCAGCAATCGCTTCTCTACCGCCTTTTTCTGTTCATCGGTAAGCTCGACTGCGGAGGTGACATATGCAGTTCCGATATTCTTATATTCTTTTACCCGATCGATGAAATACGTGAATACGTTCATCATTTCCTTGTAATGATCCTTCTCCACGATCATGCGCATCAGTCCAACCAGTTCATCGGAAACCTGACCCTTAAATATGTCTTCAATAAGTTTGACTTTCTCTTCTTTGTCAATCTTGGGATGGTTCATGAGTCTGGACAGATCCGGGTTCTCGTTCAGCGCCTGTACGGCTGCTGTGACATCATCCAGCATATCGTCCAGATGATTTTCCTCCAAAGCCAGCTCAAATAATGCATCCCCATATGTCTTGGATACTAGCTTAGCCATGTCGATTCACCCATCTCTTTCAATGTCTCATCTACCAGTGTGCTCTGGATGTTCGTATCGATGGAAGCGGCAACCACCTTCTGTGCCATCATTGCGGCAACAGCGATCATCTCCTGCTTCATGTCATCCATAGCATGCTTTTTCTCAAGCTCAGCTTCCTCCTGCGCTCTCTTCACGATGCGGGAGGCCTCTTCTTTGGCTTCGTCAATAATCTTGGCCTGGTTCTTCATTGCCTTCTGTCTTGCTTCGGCAAGAATTCCCTCTGCCTCCTTGTCAACTTCTTTGAGTTTTGCCTCATACTCAGCCTTTAAGGCTGCGGCACTCTCTTTGTCTTCCTTCGCGCTGTCAATGTCGTTTGAAATCCGCTCCTGTCTGTCCTTCAGCAACTTACGTGCCGGGTTAAAAAGCAGATATGACATGGCAAGCACAAGGAAAAATACGGCAATTGCCAGTAAAGCTGTATCGAAGAGCAACTGTGCGTCAAGATTGAATAAAAATGTCTGTTCAGCTAACAATCTCTTTTACTCTCCTTTCCTTGGGATTCTCCTGGCATCTTAGCCTAACGGATGAACGAAAAGTAAAAGCAGCGCTACAACGAGACCGTACAGACCGGTTGTCTCGGCAACGGCCTGTCCAAGAAGCATGGTAGACATGATCTGTCCTCTTGCTCCAGGGTTACGTCCAACTGCTGCTGCACCGTGTCCGGCTGCGATACCCTGTCCAATACCAGGTCCGATACCAGCGATAACTGCTAAACCTGCACCGATTGCAGAACATGCTCTGATTAAATCCTGTCCTGAAATATTCATAATGTAAATCCTCCTTAACATTTGAGTTCTTTTTGTTTTGCATCGAAGATGCATGTCATCCATCACATGCCTGTGATACATAAGTCATGGTCAACATACAGAATACATACGTCTGAATTGCTCCGGAGAACAAATCAAAGTATACATGAAGTGCTGCCGGCCATACGACAGCAAGTCCTCCAAGAAGACCATATACCAGCGCCATAATTACCGTTCCTGAAAGCACGTTTGCGAACAAACGCAGCGACAGAGAAATCGGAATCGCAATCTCGCTGATAACGTTGATTGGCGCCCAGATTGGAAGCCACGGTGGTAAAGGCGAACATACACCTTCCCAAATTTGTTTTGCGCTTTGATGCTTAACTTTGCAGACCCGAATCATAAAGAATGTGATCAGCGCTAACGCAAACGTTGTGCCGTAGTCGGCTGTTGGCGGACGAAGTCCCACCAGTCCGGATATATTACTCATCAGTATGAATACGAAAATCGTACTAATGTAATTCACGAACTTCGGTGCCCACTTACCCATGGTGCTTTCTACCATGCCATCCAGCATTTCCACGATCAGCTCTATGACATTCTGGAATGCATCCGGTTTGTCCGTTGCATGCTTCATCTTACGATTCGCAACGATCGCAAAGATCAGCATGAGCGCCATAACGATCAGAATGCATGCATGGCTGGTCGTAATCCAGACTTTCTGTCCGAACACTTCCACCTGAAAGATCCCATGGATCATAAAATCAATGTCGGCTGACAATAAAATTCCTTGATTCACATAGTCACCTCCTTATTAAATTTACTATTTGCAACTACTCAGTGCCTTCGTAGTCACTTAAGATTTCGGCAGAAGATGCATCACTTCCTCCGCTCCGCTTATGTCTTGCTTTCTCGATCAATCCCTGTAGGTAAGCACTCACCTTAAGTCCAAGGACGCCTACGAAAGCCATAAACAGATTTCCGAAATTAAAATAGCCCAATATAAAAAACAGAATTACCACAACCACATAACGCAGTATGGATTTTGCAATAATTCTGCGATTGGCATGTTCACTATCCCCAAGTGTCACCGCATCGAAGATTACCATCGCAAGATTGATGGCGAGCCCCACAGCGATTGCAACACCGTACCACAGTCCGATTGAATATGAAATCTTGTCTTCAACGAACCACACACCTGCCAGCTCGATGACTACTCCATAGAGCAAAATCGTCGCCACAAGTCTTGGCAAAGCATCATTTATCCTTCTTAACATATCGATCATCCCTGCTGTCTTTCTCGATCAGCTTTCTTGCCATCTTGTAAATATTCGTAAATCCGGCCAGCGCACCGATAAAGAAAAATGGTATCATCATCCACGAAATTCCGGTCTTGTCCCCGATCCAGATGCCTATGATGCAGCATAGGAAGATAGGAACGACCATGTTGATTCCGAACTGGAATACCAGAACGAGTGCGTTCATGACCTGTTTGTTGTCTTTTTTCATTTTATTTTCCTTATATCGCAGTACACACCTCTCGGGAAACTTTCAGTTTCCCTCGATGTACGGGCATTCGCCCTATCAAACATGAATGATTCAGTCCTTTCCGTGCAAGCACGAACGAACTGACCCATTCATGTTTGGCACTGCTCATTGCCTACGCTCACATTATAACATTTTTAGGCGGTTTGTCCATAAAATTACGTTAATTCATTAACAATTTTGTCACTTTATTGAAAAAGCGCCACATGACAGACTCTTTTACAGTATCTGCCATGTGGCGCATATTATACCGCTTTCCTGACGGTCATTTTATAAGTGAAGCTGCACATCACGATCCGTGTGCTCGTAACGGCGAACAGTCAGTCCCGCTGCTTTCATCATCTTCTTTGATGCGATCACAGACGGAGTGTCTGCATATTTATCGCTGTCATAGACGACCTCGCGGATACCCGACTGGATAATCGCTTTGGCACATTCGTTACATGGGAAAAGCGTAACATATATGCTCGCTCCCTCGAGACTTCCACCTCGGTAATTTAAGATGGCATTAAGTTCACTGTGTGTCGTGTAGAAGTACTTGTTGTCCTCACCTTCACGCACCCATGGGAACTCGTCATCCGAACAGCCGACCGGAAATCCATTGTAACCCATCGAAAGGATCTTGTGCTCGGAGCTTACGATACAGGCTCCCACCTGGGTATTCGGATCCTTGGAGCGCATTGCGGAAAGCATTGCGATGCCCATGAAATATTCGTCCCAACTGATATAATCCTGTCTCTTTGTGCTCATCGTCTGTCACCTCTTCTTGGAACATTCGTCCATAAACTCAGATTCTCTACGAATACCTGACGCTTTTATTTTGTACCGAAAATACGGTCTCCTGCATCTCCGAGGCCCGGTACGATGTACTTCTTCTCATTGAGTCGCTCATCGAGCGCTCCAATGAAGAGGTCAACATCCGGATGTGCCTCCTGCAGGCGCTTTACACCTTCCGGAGCTGCAATAATACACATAAAACGGATATTCTTAACGCCTTTGTCCTTGAGCATCTGAAGCGCTGCTACTGCAGATCCTCCGGTTGCAAGCATAGGATCAACAACAAATACCTCACGGTTTGCGCAATCTGCCGGAAGCTTACAGTAATACTCTACCGGTTCAGCGGTCTCCGGATCACGATATAATCCGATATGTCCAACCTTCGCTGCAGGAATCATCTCAAGCATTCCCTCTACCATTCCAAGTCCCGCACGCAGGATTGGAACAACTGCGAGCTTCTTGCCTTTTAACTCTTTCACAGTTGTCTTACAGATCGGAGTCTCAATCTCAACATCTGTAAGTTCAAGATCTCTGGTTGCCTCGTAGCACTCTAACATTGCTACTTCGCTGACTAATGTACGGAACTCCTTAGAGCCAGTGTCCTGTCTTCTCATGATACCAATCTTGTGCTGGATCAGCGGGTGATCCATGACTACTACTTTTGCCATAGCTATTCTCCTTCTTCTTCGTTTAATTTTTTTACAAGTTTCTTGATTGATTTGCGTAATGTTTCATAACATAATCCATACGCCGGCAATGCGCCTCCGTACGGGTCAAGTATTTCCAGTTCATCGCCCACATACTCGGTAAGTACATGGATATTCGCGGGAACCGCATTCTCATACTGTTCCAGAATGCGTTCTCTCTGCACTGCCTCCATAGTCACGACCAGCGCATCCTCTGTCAGGTCTTCCTCTGTCAGCTGTTGTGACACAAAGCCCTCCATATTGATTCCGTTACTGATCAATACTGCCTCCGCCTTCTGGTTCATCGGCTCCGGAAACTGTACGACCAGTCCGCGCGTCTGAATCTCAAGCGGATGCTTTAATGCAAAATCCCCAAAGATTCCCGCAGCCATTGCCTCCCGGCAGGTGCCTGTCTGGGCCACAAAAATTATTTTGTTATATTCCATAATCTGCCTCTCCTAAAAAGCATTTCATACATGAATCACCGTGTGTCCCGCTGCCTTCAGCAGACGGTTCATGATAGCCTGTCCGATTCGCGGCGTCTGAAAACATTCTGAATAGATTTCCCCAACATCTAATTCATCACATTCCCGCAGGATCTTGTACAGATGCTGCGCGATCGCGTCCTCGTCCGCACGCTTACCCATGCTAAGAATCACCTGTGCGTCGTAACGATCCTTCGTCTCATCTGTTGCGATGACCGCAACCTTCTTACCTTCCGCACGTTTCGCAGCCGTCAGTTCATTGATCTTGTGGATGACTGCATCCTGTGCTCCGTCAACGATGATCATCTCCGCCTTCGGCGCGTAATGCTTGTACTTCATTCCAGGAGCCTTCGGCTTTCTGGTATCATCTGCAGCGATAATTCCCGGATCGATCACAACCTCTTCCTGCAGTACTTCCGATAACATCTCCGGCGTAATATAACCCGGACGAAGAATCATCGGTTTCTCTTCCGTCAGATCAATGATCGTCGACTCAATTCCGATGCCTACTGGACCCCCATCCAGTATCATCGCAATCTTGCCCGATAAATCTTCCGCAACATGCTGCGCCTCTGTCGGACTCGGCCGACCGGACGTATTTGCACTCGGTGCCGCGATCAGGCATCCGCTTCGCCGGATCAGTTCCAATGCAACCGGATGATTCGGCATACGCACTGCAACCGTCTGCATGCCGCCGGTTGTCGCCTCCGGTACCGCATCACTTTTCCACACAATCATGGTCAGCGGTCCCGGCCAGAACGCATCTGCCAACTTCTTCGCCTGCTCCGGCACTTCCCTCGCCACGCGCTTCATATCGTCAAAATCCGCGATATGCACGATCAATGGATTGTCGGATGGGCGTCCCTTTGCCGCATAAATCTTGCGTGACGCATCAGGATCAAGCGCATCTCCTCCCAGTCCATAGACCGTCTCCGTCGGAAACGCGACCAGTTCGCCGTCTGCGATCAGCTTTCCTGCCTGCTCCATCACGTCGGTGTCTATGTGCCCGGGATCGACTTTTTCAATTATTGTATCCATATTCTCACACTTTTCATCCCCTATATGGGGTTGTTCTACATCTCAATATATTTCTCCTCATTATATGCTAGATCCGGTATCATTGTCAAATGCTAAAGAAGCGCGAGGAATGTCAGAAAAAAGCGATGAAAAATGTTTGAATCCGACGACTTGTCCACTTATAATGAAGAGAGAAAATATAAAGGAGGAAGATTCGTGGAAAAAGTGCGTTACATGATTTCGGATGCCGCTGCGATGGCAGGCGTGGAATCACATGTGTTACGTTACTGGGAAGAAGAACTCGATCTGACGATCCCGCGCAACGAGATGGGTCATCGATACTATACACGAGAAAACATACAGGAGTTTCAGAAGATAAAACAATTGAAGGAACAGGGGTATCAGCTGAAAGCGATCCGGTTTATTTTACATAACGGATCGATGGACAAGCCGGATATGAGGGACGCGAATTTGGCATCGCTCAAAACTGAGTCTGAGATGTCAAGTCTTAACCATGTGCAGCCATCGACGATACCAACAAATACATCCTCAAAAATGAATAGCTCTGTGACCCCGGCAGTAGCAGAAAATGCATCGGTGTCTTCCATCCGACACGATAGACAGATTTCACAAACGACCTCTTCACAGATATCACAAGTCGACCAACTTTCTGCAGAAGAACGCATGGCGCAGTTCCGCGAGTTGATGAGTGATATTGTCGGACGCGCGATCGCACAGAACAACGAGGAATTGAGCTTAAACATCGGGCAGGAAGTCCGTGAAACCATACTCAAGGAAATGAACTACCTGTTCCGTGAGCAGGAGGAGGCACAGGAAGAACGCTACAAAAAACTGGACGCCGCCATCCGTGGAAATCTCCGTAAGAAGAGACCGCTTTTTGCCAAAAAGGACAAGCCAGAAAAATCCGCCAAGGATAAGACGGGTGTCGTGCCAACTACATAATATAAGCCGGAGGGCACACACGCTCTCCGGCTTTTCTTACGCTACAACTATCGAAATTTACTCTATTTTTCATTCACAAGCTTCCCCGTCATATGTTCAATTTCGATCGCGTATAGCTGAACACGATCGGCAGAAGAACTGCTCATTTCCTCTTCTACTTCGTCCTCTGTCGGATAGTATTTTATCGCAAGTTTTCTGAGTCGGTCTTCTATGACAGTTCGATCTGTTACCAGCGCAACCCTGCCAAATACAACAACGCTTGTCACATTCCACTCCCAATGGCCTTCTTTTGCTCCGTGAAAATAGATTTTGTGATCGGTTTCATCATAATAGAAATTGATCGGGATGGTATATGGATATCCATTATCGCCTATTACAGAAAAAGTGCCCCTGTTTTCCTCTGTTAATATTTTTTTGCATTCATCGTCTGAAACCTGTTGTTTGAATCTTCTCATTTCTCTGAACATATGTAAAATCTCCCCAACAAAAAATCCGCTATACAATTAACCATAGTATAGCGGATTCTTCCGTAAAAAACAATAATATCGAAAGCTTACTCCTGTGAGATTACCTGCCCCAGATGATACCCGTCTTTCGCATTTCCGGACACACCGAGCATATACTTCGTTCCCCAGTCTACATCCAGTGCAACTTCATTCTGCACCTCATGGGTGTTTCCGTCCTTATCGATAAGGCTCAGTTTCAAGGTTATGCGGGAGCCATCCGGAATGTTCTTCGGGAAATCCTCCGCGATCAATTGAAAATCGATATTCTCTCCAGTCTGAAAAACGACATCATCTCCGGCTATAACGGATTGATGCGTCTGTCCACCCTCACACTCCACATCAAGCCTCATTCCACTCACATCATCTTCTGCGAAATTGGAGATCGTAAACTGCAGAACATTCTCTGTCAGTTTCTCGCTCTCCGTATTCCCTGCCGGCGCGCTTGAATCGGCCTCTGTCGTACTGATCACCACGTTGGAAAATCCGATTTTCTGCACCAGACTCTCCAATAGATTCATGTCTTTGCCAACTTCCTTGATATCGCATCCGGCGAACTCCGTTGCCTCGCTGCTCGTGACCGTAAGCTGCTTCGTTTCTCCATCGACCTGATACTCATAAACAACCTCTCCGAGATTTCCAATCTGCGACAAATAGAGATACGCATACTGCTTCAAGCGCTCCTCAAACGCTTTCTCCCGATTGGAAGAGAAATTATTTTCAAATATCATCTTCCACGCATACGGTTCCTGTGATGTCTGCAGTTCATTCTTGAAATTGCCGGTATACGCTGTCATGTTGAGCGCCTGCACAACCTTGCCATCGGCAGACATATCCCCGATATACGGATTATATGCGGCATACAGATTCGAAGTCAAAGGCGAGATCTCCTCTCCATTCGCCCAGACAATGCGATCCCCGATTTTTACCTGAGAGATCCTGTCAGAAGAAGTTGTCTCATAGGACGCATCCTTTGTATTTTTATAAAAAATGCTTTTTGGCACACAGCGCACCCTGATCTCGACCATACCTTCCGATTCATCAAAATCGATCCTTTGAATCCCCTGGTCGGAAGTTGTGCTGATGGTCACTGCCAGTTTTGCGTCATGCACATCAAGATTGTAAGACAGATATTCTGTATTCACATACCTTCCACCGAACAGATACGTTCCGCAGTAAATCGATGCCGCGCAGACGAGAAGAATCACAACTCCGATGATCGCCATCTTACGCTGCTTTCGCTTCGTTTTCTTCAGAAAATCGATTTCTTTTCGCTCCGGCTCCAGCAGCTCGATCTCCGGCGCACGCATCTGTTGCAACGCCTCCTCACACGCGCTACAGTCTTTCATATGTTCCTCGATTTCTTTATTTGTCACATCGCTGGTCAATCCGTCAATGTAGGACGGCAACAGATCTCGAATGATCTCACATGGAATTTTACTCATTTTCTTCGACCTCCTTCTTGAGCCTCTCCTTTGCCCGATAGTAGCTGACACGCGCCCAGTTCTCCGTCTTTCCCATAATTTCACCGATTTCTTTGAAGGACAGACCTCCGAAAATCCTCAGATACAGGATTTCCCGATAAGGCTCCGGGCATGAATGCAGCTTTCTCATCAGTTCCACTCGATTCTCCGTATCTAGAAACTCTGTTTCGGCACTCGCGCCCGACAGTCCCGGCTGCGCATCAACGTCTTCCTCCGCGGGATGCTTCCGGTAATATGCCAGCAGCTGATTTTTTGCGATTGCACAAAGCCACGTCGAGATCTTGCAGCTCCCATCGTATCTTCCGATGCTTTTTATGGCCTGGTAAAATGTCTCCTGCGTCAATTCTTCCGCAAGATCTTCGCTGCGCGTCTTCGACAGCAGATAGCGGTACACCATCTGCGCATACTTCTGATAGATTTCATCCATCGACTGCATTCCTTCGCCTCCTTCCCTTTCGTTGTTCTATCCATTCATGCCTATTATTCGTGATTCGTTACACTTTTTCAACAAAAAAATAGAGCCCCGAAAATTCGAGGCTCTAAAAGTAAAGGGTATGCAATTTTACCAGATATGACGCATCCTGCGGACTTTGTAATACAATTCATTATCCATCGCCATAACCTTCTCGATCGGAACCGCCTTAAGTACCGGCATCTTCATCTTGTACTTCGTCCAGAAGAAAGCATAGATGCTAAGCACAATGACGGTGATTCCCGTAACCAGCCAGATCATCAGTCTCTCATGCGGATCGTTTGATATGTAAAGGATCATATAAGTCGTTCCGATAATTCCGATCAGTGGAAAAAGCGGTCCGCACGGTACCTTGAAGCTGCGCGGTGCATGCGGAAGCTTCTTGCGCAGGATCAATACATCCATGTGTGCGAAAATGTATGTGATCATCCAGAATACCGATCCGACAAGGATCAGAAATTCGATCATATTCGAAGAGCCGTCACTGATATAGGCAAAGATAAACATCGATACCGAGATCAAGATGACGCCGAAATACGGAACACCTTTTTTGTTGGTTTTTGCAAAGATCTGCGGCAGCATGTTCATCTTCGCCATGCCCTGTCCGATATATGCCAGTCCGTTGACACCGGAGTTCTGCGTACTGATGACAGCAAGTGCGGCAACCAGTGCCATCCAGATTTTACCGGCTTTGCCAAGGAGAAGTTCTCCGTAGAGCATATGCGGTGCGGCCGAGTTTGCAAGATCGTTCCATGGTGTGTAATGGTAGAATCCGAGCACCATGATCGCCTGCATGATCAGAATGATGATGAGTCCGAGCGCCATACCGAGCGGCACGTTTTTCTTGGCATTTTTTACCTGACCGGAGATCGGGATTGCAAATTCTGCACCGATAAAAAGCCAGAATGCTACCGCTGTCATGGAGATGACCTGCGCCGGGCTGGTTGCCATATTGGCGGGCTGCGTAATAACTTGTCCGGTTCCGAGCTTGAATACACCGATGAGTCCCATAACGACCATGGAGCCTACAAGAAGAAATGCAACGAGATCCTGCAGCTTGGCAAACATATCCACGCCATTTAAATTAGCGATCATAACAACAGCCATCATGACCGCTGTGTACACGATACTTGGAATCGGCAATGGGATCACCTGCGACATCGCATATGCAAAGATGGATGCCTCAACACCTGACGATAGAATATTGCAGATCAGATATCCGCCGACCATGGAAACAATCGTCGGGAGCGGTCCCATGCAGGCGAGTGTATACTGCGCAAGACCACCGGTAATATTTGGCATGAGTGCATTTAATTCTGACAGAGAACCGATGGTCGTCAGGTTCAAAAGACACGCAACCACCATTGCTCCGATAAATACGATTCCGACTTCACCGGCACCCTGTCCGAGAGAAACAAGACAACTGGTTGCGATAACCAGACCGACAGAAGTCGAAACAACACTTTCAAGTCCTAATTTTTTCTCTTCCATAAGCAGCCTCCTAGAGTGCGTCTAAACCTTCATCACCGGTACGAACCTTGATCACATTATCAAGTGAGTATACAAAAATCTTGCCGTCTCCGATGTGACCGGTATATAAGATCTGCTTGACTGCTTCCACAATTTCACGAACCTTACCTGTTTCGACGACAAGGTTGATCTGCTGTTTTGGAAGAAGCACAAACTCTTCGTTTTCTTCGACTGCATATTCTGCAGAACCTTTCTGGATTCCGCAGCCCAATACCTGCATAACGGTCATACCTCTTACGCCGAGGTGACTGAGTTCTTTTTGAAGTTCCGTAAATTTGGTAAAACTTGTAATGATTTCGATTTTGGATAACCCTGTCTCCATAATGTTTCCTCCTTTGTTATGCATTCTCCATATATTTCAGATAATTTTCCGGAGTAAGCCCCGTGAAATTCTTAAATTCCTTTACCATATGAGATTGATCATAGTACCCGCTTTCCTGTGCCATATCGTAAAAAGCCATATCTTTGTGAAGTGCCATTTCCTCTAACGTATTCTGAAAACGTACGATTTTTTCAAATGTCTTCGGGCTGATGCCATGCATCTCATGAAAGCTTCTTCGCACATAACACTCTGAATATCCGGTGTCCTGCGAGATTTCTTTGATCGATACATTCCCTTTTGTCTCATAGATCCGGTTTCTGATATAAGCCTCTATGTCTTCTTTGGAGTCAGAAGACGTCTGTGCCCGCTCCGCATCTTTTAGTACCTTGTGAATGATCGCGGCCCGCTCCTTCATGCTTTTTGTCTGCGAAAGCGATTCATCAATCTCTGCGCCGTATGCATCGGACGGAATCTCGATATCAGTGTTGATGATATCCCCGATAGAAATGTCCTTCGGGAGAATACACTGCCCCGGATTGAAACGAATGCCAAAATACATCCGATTCTTTTCAAACGGCCAGTATTTCATCTTTAAAACCGTTCCTCCGAGAAAGCATCGGACGTCATCTTCTCCGATCGCATACAATAAATCTACGCAACCATCCGGCACGGCATTGATCGGCTGTGCCGCCGGTTCCTCCTCAAACGCATAGTATTCGAAAATATGACTACCACTGCCCCGCATACTTTCGTATTCTTTCGCATTTTTCTGTACATATGGTTGCTGTAGATTCATAAACATCGCCTCTTATGCCATGTCGGGTTTGTCCCACAGCGGAAGTGTTACGCCGATTCCGTTTGCAAGTGCATTCTTGTATACCTCATGTCCCCATGCAATATCTTCAACCGGCATACCGCCTACGGAAAAGATAATAATCTCGTCATCACTTTCACGACCGACATGCTTTCCTGTAATAATGTCGGAGATGTCGATAATATCTTCGCGTTTTGCCAAACCTTCGTGTACCAGATCGGTGAAAAGAGAACCGACGATACAAACGGTATCGTATGTCGGATATGGATACTCCTCTTCCCATGCCTCATACAGGCTGTAATTGTCGACCACCATCTTGCAGCGCTTGGCAACAAACTCTTTGCTGTCAAATCTTGCAGCGGACGGCATCGAGATCAAAGCGCCTTTTTTCACCCATTCCTCCTTGATCTCCGGGAATGTGGACACATCATTTAGCACGGTTGTGGTAAAACTGATAATATCGCTGTCTCGTATTGCTTCTTCATTGTCCTTGCAGACAATAATGTCTTTCAACTGTGGATATTCCGATTTGGCCCATGCAACAAAGTTTTCCAGGGATTTGACACCTCTGCCTTTTACCTTGAGCGTATCGAGGTTCGGACATACCGCCATAAATGCTGCCAGAGAAGTCTTTCCCATGACACCCGGTCCAATGATCGATACGACTTTGGAATCTTTTCTTGCCAAATACTTGGCTCCGACACCCGGGATTCCGCCGGTTCGGTAAGAACTGAGCAGGTTTGCACTCATCAATGCAAGTGGCGCTCCGGTGTCCTTGTCATTCAGCATCATCATAAGGATGGAACGCGGAAGGCCTTTTTCCTTATTCTCAATGTTCGAGCCATACCACTTCATGCCGGCGAGCTGGTGCTTACCGCCGAGATATGCCGGCATCGCCATAAATCTTCGGTCAGGACCGTTCTTCGGCATGCCCGGGAATTTCGGATCATCCGGGAACATGATCATACAGCCGTGCGAATTGTGGTTCTCGCCGCCCATCATGTAATCGCCCTTGTTTAACGTAACCAGAAGGTCCTCCATACAGTCGACACATTTGCTCATGTCCTTGACACCGGCCTTGATCATATCCGGCTCGGAAAGATAAAGAAAATCAATTTTCGTATCCATAATTGTCATCCTCCTTTACATATCTGCAAAAGAGAAAAAAGGCGTCAGATATTCTCTATCTGACGCCTTCGTCCTCTTTAATTTAGCACATAATATTATGTATTTCAAGTATAATTCCTTATTATATTAGCCTGCTCTGTCCGTTTTGTATTGTAAAAAACGATAGAAACCTAATTTTATTTATTCGGCATGAATCGGTTCGGAGCAAGTGCGCTCAGATCCACAACGGTTTTTTCTCCATGCACCAGCTGAGAGAGCATCAGTCCGACAACCGGAGCAGTTCCGAATCCGTGACCGGTAAATCCGCAAGCAACGATCAGTCCTTCCGCATCCGGACAAGGTCCGATGAACGGGACGCCGTCAAATGCGTCATCCAGCCATCCGCACCAGCTTCGCACAACTTTGGCATCCTTCAGACATGGAACATAATCCATAACTGCGCGGCAGCTTGCGGAAAGTGTCATCGAATTGGTATATAATTTCGACGGATCATCCATATCGGTCACTTCCTCATAACCGCACTCGGAACCGAATACAAAGGAACCATGATGTGCCTGATGTCCATAGAAATCCGCATCTGCGGTACCGAGCATGATATCAAACATATGCGGCTGCATCTCGGTTACAAACATCTCATCAATCAGGCGGGTCATCGGAAGATCCACACCTACCGTTCTTGCGATTGCGCGGCTTTCGTATCCTGCTGCAAGAATGATCTGTTCTCCTTCAAAGACCGTTCCGTCGGTCAAGATAACCTGACGCACTTTTCCGCGAACCTTCTTCAGCGTGGCGACTTTTGCATCGGTATAATAAGAAACGCCAAGCTCTAAGGAACGTTTATAATAACCCAATGTTGTGGTCAGCGGATTGGCATGTCCGTCGGTCGGGCACCAGCTCGCTCCGATGATTTCTTTGGAAAGATATGGGCAGATCTCCTGCACCTCTTTCGCATCGACCATCTCGACACCAAGGCCTACCTTCTTCGCATTGTCGGCAAGTGTCTGCAGCTTCTTTAAATGTGCCTCCGTCTTGCCGAGTCGTAAGTTACCTTTCTGTGTATATTCCACATCCACACCGAGTTCTTCGGAAAGTGTCGGCCACATATGCTGAATGCCGTACATTGCATATGGAAGTTCTCTGACATCACGTCCGGACTGACGAACACCGCCACCGTTACGACAACTTCCGCCGTGTCCGATACTCTTGGTGGATTCCAGTACAATTACATTTTTTGTTCCGGATTTTGCAAGGTAGTAGGCTGCGGCACATCCGACAACACCGCCGCCGATAATGATTACATCTGCTGTCTTATTCATGTTTACCACCCTGATCCTTTCCTAAAATCGCCATTTCAATCGGTCTCATAGGTGCTCTTGCGGAAGCAGGCTCCACATAATCCGGCGCTTCCTTCAGTTCGGCTGCCATAATGGATTTCACCAGTCTGCTGCAGGTCTGTCCCTGACAGAGCCCCATTCCGTTTCTTAAATATCTGCGCATCTCTTCGATGGTAAAAATGCCCTCGTGAACCGCCTTACGGATCTCTCCTTTGGTGACTTCCTCGCATCTGCATACCAGTAAGCCATCGTCTGCACCCGGAACAAACGGTCCGATTTCGTCTAATTTCTGTCTGATATCGATCATAAAGCAGCCTCCTTTTCGGCTCTGTAGAAGCGAGCCTTCATAAGCATGTCATTCGGAACTTTAATGGTAAGCAGATTCGTGTGATCAAACGCAGGGCTTGTACGAACCTTGGTCACTTCGCACTCACAGACCTCCTTACCGTTTCTGCCACAGGCAATGCCTTTATCTCCGACTTTCGGAAGCGGCATGAATTCATACGGCATCGTAACTTCTCCGTATCCCGGCTCCACATCCTCCTCTACAAGGAAGATAGCCTGTCCGGAGCAGCTTGCGACACACATTCCGCAACCGATACATTCATGTTCTTTGTCAACCACCGGAAGCGATGTAATATTCTTTCCGATCGTGATGCAGCCCCGCTTGCAGGCATCCTGACACGGGTTACACGGAATATTCTGTGTACACTCCATGACCGGATGGATCTTTCTCTGCTTCGTCACACCCGGGAAACGCTCGATCTCATCATCTCCGACAAAACCATTGGTGAGAAGATTTTCGGAAATAGCGATACCTTCCTCTGTTTTTTCAATTTTCTTTCCACGATTGCACGGAGCAAACATACCCTGACGAAGCGTATCAAGCTGTGCCTCGAGTTCTTTGATTCGTGCTTCTTTTTCTTCCGTTTCTGCAAAACCAAGGTATTCGGCGATCGTAATACCGCTCATACGTCCCTCGATCATTGCGGAGCTGGCTTCCTCGATACCGGATACATCACCCGCTGCATAGATTCCCGGAACACTGGTCTGTCCCTCCTCATCACAATCCGGAACAAAGCCCCCTTTGGTATCTTTCATCTTGCATCCGGCCTGATCCAGGAGCTGCGACATCGGAGATAATCCGACGGCAAGGCAGATCGTATCGACATCAAAATGCTTTTCCGTACCTGGGATGATCTTCCAGTCCGGTCCGACCTGTCCGATCGTTACACCGGTAACAAATTCGTCTCCTTCTGCTTCCACGATCGTGTGGGACAGATAAAACGGAACGCCACATCTTGCAACCTTAGCAGCATGTACACCGTATCCGCCGATTCTCGGAGCAGCATCACAGAGTGCTACGACTTCACATCCGGCCTGCATCAGCTGAAAGCTGACAACCAGACCAACGTTTCCGGAACCGAGCATCAGGATTCTCTTGCCCGGAAGGATATGATGAAGGTTCATCATTGTCTGGGCGGCTCCTGCACCAATGACACCCGGAAGTGTCCATCCCTTAAAGTTGACCATGTTCTCGGATGCGCCTGTCGCGATCAGAATACTGTCTCCCTTGAAATGTTTGATCTCGCCCTCGATACGAACGGTAACTTCCTTGTCCGGATACAATCCGACAACCGTTGCGTTTAAAACAACTTCAACACCGTATTTCTCGGCTTCGGTAAGAAGCTCCTCGCCGATCTTGAATCCTCTGATCTTGGCTTTATGTTCCTTCGAACCAAAAAATTTATGAATCTGTTTAAAAAGCTGACCGCCCGGTCTGGCATTTTCATCAAATACAATTGGCTTTACACCATGTTTTGCAGCTTCGATTGCTGCGGAAAGTCCGGCAGGGCCTGCGCCGACGACGATCATATCATAACGTTTTACTTCCATATCTAAGCCTCCTTACTGCTAACCCCGTACTGCGTCTCAACCTTCATTCCTTCCTTCAGTGGTGTGATGCAGGTTCTGACATTCGGTTTTCCATCAACGATCATAACGCAATCGGTGCATCTTCCGATCGCACAGAAGACACCGCGTGGCTCATGAGTTTTAGCGGTATAACGATGTACCATTACACCATTGACTTTTAATGCGGCCATGATCGGCTCGCCCTCAAGTCCCTCCATCGGAGTTCCGTTATAATAAAAGGTAACTGTTTTCCCTTCTGGACTAGGTCCGAGAATAGGGTGGTTTTCAATTCTTCCCATAATCCAATCCTCCTTAGTCATATCCGTAAATACAACAAAAAGCGCCAACCGTTCCGGTTGACGCCTTTGTCTAACTTGTATCTGATTATAGATACTCTTTTTCAATTTGTATTGTAAAAAACGATACTCTGCATTCACAAGAAAATTCGTTTATTTCACTTTGATCGTTACAATATCCGAATAAACACCATAACAATTCTCATCATTATAAGTCTTGTATGCACGTATCTTATATTTAACGGTTGATCCCTTTTTCAGACCTGCATCCTTATAAGAAACGGTTGTGCTTCCCTTAATAATTGCAACCCTGTCGTATTTCTTGGTTTTGCTGTTGTATCGGTATACACGATATCCGCTTGCGCGTGAAACTTTATCCCACTTCAGTGTGACAGCAGAAGATTTTGTGCTTACCTTTACCCCTCTTGTTTTCAATGGGTTTGTGCTCTCTTTATATACATCCGAACAACTTCCCCAAAGCGTCTCTTCGCCAACTTTTTTATAAGCACGAATCTTAAACTGATGCTCTGTTGCCGAAACAAGCCCCGTAATTTTATAGGATACCGTACTTCCACCCGCAATCGTTGCTGCTCTTTCATAAGCCTTACTGCTCGTGTTGTATTTGTAAATGCGATATCCGCTGGCACCGGACACCTTCTTCCAGTTCAGTGTCAGATAAATGCTGCTGCGCGTCTCCGTATCCACTTCCGAAACCTTTGCCGGAGGTGTTGTCACGGACACAACAGAAGAATAAGTTCCATAATAATTTGTTCCTCCGATCGTCCAGTAGCATCGCACCTTGTACTGATACGTCTTGCCGCTTGTCACATCTTCATCCGTATATTTGCGGCTCGTTGTTGACTTCAGATAAACATACTTATCCTGTTCCGGATCGTAGCGGTACACGCGATATCCGGTCACATCATCCGCGGCCTCACTCCAGCTTAATTTCACCGGACCGGATGCACTCTCAGCGGAAGCCTTCACTCCTGTTGTCTTGATGCTCGTATCCTTATACCAGAAATTCGTGTCCAGATTTCTACTGTACCCATCCACCCTGGAAGTCGAAGAATACTGCCAGAAATCATAATCATATGGCACATCAGCATAAGCCGTGCCACTCTTCGTATTACTTGTGGTCGTATTGTTGTAACGTGCGATCCAGATGCCACAATCCATGAGATCATCGGTATTAATATAGGATTTGATCCAGGAATAGGATGCATACACGCTCGCCTGATATCCCGCCTCCACAATCGTGTCGGCAAAAGCCTGACATACCGCAGTCTCTTTCGTCTTTGAAAGCTTGCCTGCCGTCAATCGGTTATAGCTTCCCTTCTCACGATCGATGACGATCGGCAGTGTGACGTCCCAATCATATTTATCAATCTGATTCAGAACGAAGTTCGCCTCTTCCCTCGCTTCCTTCTCAGTCAACGCCTGCGAGAAAATATAGAGACCTATATTAATGTCATTCTCCAGCGCCGCCTGAATGTGTGAATCCGCAGCAGTATCTTCGTAGATACTTCCACTGGAGGAATCTCTCGATCCCACACGCACAAAGGCGAAATCAATTCCGGCATTATGTATTTCTTCCCAATTCAGAAGTGTTGTCGTCTTATTTTTCGCCTGCCACCAGGACACATCGATTCCGTTGATCAGCTGATAATCTTCGTAATCACTTCTGTGATAGTACGTCGCGGAAGTATAATCACCGTCCGTCGTAAAAGAATTATCCTCAAAATCCTGCGTATAAGAAGTTCTTACCGCCTGTGTCGAAGTTACTGATAAAAGCGATATTGCGCTTCGCAACAGGGAATATTGGGTTTCTTCTGCCGGTATATCATCTTTGTAAACCGTCTCATCCTCGATGCTTTGGCCCATGACTCCGTCCATCTGCGCCTCTGGCACTGCTGCCCTAAGCTGCTGCGGCGCAAGTACACATGCTGCCGATAATACCAGTCCTGCTACAATTATTTTTGCCTTCGTCCACTTCAATTTTCTTCCTCCATCATGCACATTCACTTGATTCTCTCGTCATATTTTATAAACATCAATAAGAATGATCCATCAAAACAATTCCCTTCTCAGGCTCCGCCTTTCGCAAAAAGGCAAAAATATAGGGCGCCACCATGCAAGCGCCCTACACATTCGAGATTCTCCGCCTTCACCACCCGCCGCATAGAAGTCCTCTGGCTGCTTCGTATACCATAGTTGTAGCAACACCTTCTATCCGTTCCTCATCGGATCGTGTACTGCGATATCCTCTCATTTTGGAATTGTTCCCTTTTCCATCTTTTTTCAAGGTTTTGGGGGTATGATCATCACAAAAAGATTTCATTCAACTTGCTTTGTCTATCTCTTTTCATGTATGCTATCATCATAGAGAGGTTTCCTTGAAAAAACCTTGAAGCAGCTTAAGAATTTAAATTTACGATGAGATTGATAATATAGGAGAAAATGCAATGCGAATTTTAGTAATTGAAGATAACATCCGTCTGGCAGACACGATCGCCGATGCGCTTCGCTGCGAAAATTATATCGTGGACATCGCAAACGATGGTGTGCAGGGATACGAGGATGCGGCAAGTGGAATCTATGACATGCTGATTCTGGATCTGATGCTTCCGAAGATGAATGGTTACAAAGTGCTTTCCACACTGCGCAGGGAAGGAAACGATATTCCGGTGCTGATCCTCTCCGCCCGCACGGAGCTTGATGACAAAGTGCAGGGATTTGCAGTCGGTGCAGACGACTATGTGACCAAACCGTTTGAGATCCAGGAGCTTCTAATGCGCATACAGGCGATCACCCGCAGACGTGTGCACCAGGATATCCAGCTTCTGCATGCCGGAAATCTGGCTTTTGACAACAACACCTGTGAGATTTCCAACACTGACACCGGCAAGACCATGAAGATCAGCGGAAAAGAAATGCAGCTTCTCGAATTTCTGCTGATCAATCAGAATCAGGTGCTGGAAAAGGAACAGATTGCAACCAAGATCTGGGGATACGAATCGAATGCGGAATACAACAATGTGGAAGTCTATATTTCCTTTCTGCGCCGCAAGTTCCAGCATCTGCAGGTCAACACGCGTATCCGCGCAGTTCGTGGCGTGGGTTATATTCTGGAGGTAGCCAATGATTAGAAACCTACAAAAGAAGATCTCTCTGTTGTTTCTTTTGCTTTTGTCCATTACATGGATCAGTATTCTGTCTATCTATGTGACGAATATTTACCGGTCCAATCTGCTCAACATCGAAGATAAAGTTCGCGAGGAGGTCAAGGACGAGAACTGGAAGAATTTCATTATCTATAAGGGACTGAATTCGGATCTGAATGACATCTCGTACTGTGTTTATTCGCTGTCCGCAGAATCAGATGAAGAACCATCCATCCTCTTCCATACCTTCTCCGATAAATCGGAAGAAGAACTGTTAAAAGATGGAAAACGCGTGATTGCTGCAAATGAGAGTGGTCGCATGCACTTTCTGCAGTATACCTATCTCTACAAATACCAGCACAATTCCGGCAAACGCTATCTTATCCTGATCAGTGGTACGCCTGCACTTCGCGCGACTCTGCCAACTCTGTATGTCTGTGGCGGTCTGCTGCTTGTCGGAATACTTCTTTTTGCGGTCTCCGGACATGCGCTCTCCCGCTGGCTGACCCGACCGATCGAGGAGATGATCAATTCCGAGAAGAAATTTATCTCGAATGCCAGCCACGAGTTAAAAACACCTCTTGCAGTCATCCGTGCGAATACACAGCTTCTGCAGAAAGAGGTTGCATCAGAGAATAAGCATCTTGGGTACATTAATCAGGAGACGGAACGCATGATCTCGCTCGTCAACAAGATGCTGACGCTCGTCCGCCTTGACACAGCACAGAATCAGGCGCCGATGACGCATTTTCAGGTGGATGATGCGTTATACGATATCATTTACCCGATGGAAAGCGTTGCCTATGAGAAGGGGATCCGCATTACGACGGATATTCAGGAGAATATGTATATTGACGGGGTTGAAGATCAGATTCAGGATCTTCTTTCCATCCTGTTAAATAATGCGATCAGTTACTCGCCGGATGGCGGAGAAATCGTTATCCGCTCCTACATTCAGACGAAAAAGTTCCACCTGTCCGTTGCCAACACCGGCGATCCGATTCCGGAAGAAACACGTGAGCGCTTGTTTGAACGCTTTTTCCGCGCGGATGAAGCGCGCGAGGATAATGGACACTATGGTCTTGGGCTCTCCATCGCCAGCAGTATCGTCGCGCACCACAACGGACGCATCCATGTCAGCTACGAGGATGGGAAGAATGTGTTCGCAGTTGTGCTGCCGCTGTAAATTAAAAACGCCAGTTCCGGCAAAAGTCGGCTCTGGCGTTTTTTATTTCTAAAACGATTGAAAAAAACAAAATATAATATTTACCATTACTATAACTATACAAAATGCAAGGATGATTTTAGAAATCTTACGTATTTTCGGATTTTGCTTCATTTTAAGTAAAATGCCTGTTGTAAAGAAAATACTGGTCAGCAGTGCTCCGACGGCCAATCCAAAACCAATGCTTTCTATAGTTCTTTTAATAAAGAACCGATTTTCTTTTGATCCATGCTGTTACCTCCTTTCCACTGACAGAATATCGAAATAATTTATATTTGAACACGACACAAAGCGAGAAATGCTGTGTTTATGTATACCCGACACGCCTTGTCAGGTTGTTGATCGCTGACTGTTTCATCATAGCATAAATAACATATGGATTCTATCTTCAGTATAAAATAGGTCAAAACCATCATAGAATCGGTCATTTACTTCTATTTTGTAATATGCTATCGTAGACATACAAGCATTTATATTAAGGAGATTAGGTTACTATGGAAAAAAAGCAAAATCATTTTTCAGGGCAACTCGGCTTTGTCCTGGCTGCAGCCGGTAGTGCTGTGGGCGTGGGAAATCTGTGGCGTTTCCCATATCTTGCCGCAAAAGATGGGGGCGGACTCTTTTTGATCATTTACTTTGTGCTCGTGCTGACGTTCGGCTTTACGCTTTTGACATCCGATATCGCAATCGGTCGCCGTACAAAGCAGAGCGCGATTGGCGCATACACACAGATGCGTCCAAAGTGGAAATTCCTGGGAATACTTACATTCCTTGTTCCGGTTCTCATCATGACATATTACGCAGTCATCGGTGGCTGGATCACAAAGTATGCAGTAACGTACATAACCGGACAGGCAAAGGCCGCTGCCGGCGATGATTACTTTACCTCATTCATTACTTCATCCACCTCTCCGGTTGTCTACGCCTTGATCTTCATGGCTGTGACCGCATTCATCGTGTACAATGGTGTCGAGGAAGGTATCGAACGCGTTTCCAAATGGATGATGCCGATCCTGCTCGTTCTTGTTGTTATTATTGCCGGATATTCGCTGACACTGCAGCATACCGATGCTTCAGGCGAGGTTCATACCGGATTACAGGGATTTTTGTATTATCTTACTCCAAATGTGGAGGGACTAACCGTAAAGCGTTTCCTGCAGATTCTGCTGGATGCGATGAGCCAGCTTTTCTTCTCCCTCAGCGTATCGATGGGAATTATGATCACTTACGGTTCCTATGTGAAGCCGGAAGTCAACTTGAATAAAGCGGTCAACCAAATCGAAATCTTCGATACCGGTGTTGCATTCCTCGCAGGTGCGATGATCATTCCTGCCGTATATGTATTCTCCGGAACCGAAGGCATGGGTGCCGGACCGAGCCTGATGTTTGTCTCGTTACCAAAAGTATTCGCAGCCATGGGCAAAGCAGGCATTTTCGTCGGAATCCTCTTCTTCGTGACTGCGATCTTCGCAACACTGTCATCCTGCATCTCCGTATTGGAATCCATTGTTGCCAACTGCATGGAGATCTTCCATATCGGACGCAAGAAAACCGTTCTTATTCTAACCGCGATCTATCTTGCAGCATCCGCAGTCATTACACTTGGTTACAGCATCTTCTATGTGGAAGTGAAGCTGCCGAACGGCTCGACCGGACAGCTGCTGGATATCATGGATTATATCAGTAATAGCGTTATGATGCCTTTTATCGCGTTGCTTTCAACGATCCTGATCGGCTGGGTTATGACACCGGATTATGTCATCGACGAGATGGAACGAGGAGGCGAGAAGTTCCGCCGCAAAAAGCTTTACTGCATCATGATCCGCTACGTTGCACCGGTGATGATGCTTGTACTTTTTTTACAGTCGACCGGAATTTTATCATAATTTCATACTATTAAAAAACCGGAGTAACTATGATTTCTCGTTACTCCGGTTTTTATTTTATTCTTTATCTGATCGGTACCGCAACCTCCGTAATATAATCATTGCTATTTGCACCACGGCTCGGCGGTCCCTCTAAATAAATACTGCGATACTGTCCGGTTGTCTCCACATGATTCTTCCGGACATATGCGTCTAAAGCCGCAATTGCAGTCCCGATTCCCTCATAGGGACCTCGATAATAGATACACAATGCAGGTGTCTCAGCAAACGCTTTCCTCTCCGCTCCCGTAAATCCATCATTGACCGGAATGCAGCACATGAGATCCAGGCTCTCACACGCGCTATCCATACGCATTGTGAACATTCGTGCATTCATCGACATCATCCCCGTTCTTGCCGCTGCAATATAAGTGTCGCGCAACTTGTTTGCAGCATCTGCCGTATCTTCACACAGATAGCGGCGGCAAAAACATACCTGCCGCGGAAGGCGCACCTGATGCACCGTCAGGTCCCCCTGCTTAGCCGAGCGGACCTGAAGCATCTGGATATTGCGGTCTAAGACGGCACGCAGATTCATCAAACGTTCAAGATGGTGATCCAGATTCCCGGTATCGTAGTAATATTCCGCTATTTCCGCAAGTGACAGCCCAAGCTTCTGCAAGGATCGGATCGAACGGATCTGCGTCATATTATCCGCCGTATAATACCGATAACCGCTTTGCTCGTCTTTGACTGCGGGCGTCAGCAGCCCCATATGCTCATAAACCAGAAGCGTCTTTCTTGTTACACCTAGAATCTTGGTAATCTCGCCGATTTTAAATAAATTATCATCCTGTTTTTTCATATTAATCTCCTATTTATTTGACGCCAACTTGACTCGTCCCTTAAGGTACAACTTATAATTATCTTATCAAAATCCTGTAGGTCCTACAAGATAAAATACATAAGTATCATCATTTCGTATAAGAGGAGGTACGCTATGAAAATTACAAATCAAAGAAGGACAAATCTGCGAAAAAGGTTCGTCCTATTTACACTGATTGCAGCTATGCTGATCACGCTGGTTCCGGCAGCCAATGTATCTGCTGCATCGGCCGCCTATCTGACGGAAGATCCGAATGCCGATCTCTATCCGTTCCCGTTAGATATGAATTTCTTGTCAAAATATCTGTACGGCAGTGCAGAAAACACAAAGGGAACCGTGGCTACCTATTATGCAAAGGAAGTTCCGAACGAATGGCTGCCCCATGAGATGCCGGCAAGCCTTAAGACCAGTTATTGGGGCAAGGCTGTGGTGCACACCACGAAGGCAAAAGTCTATTTCTATCCGGGAACTCCGTCCATCAACTATCATAAAAAGAGAATGGATGAGATCAATAAGACTGCCTATTCGTATCTGGGAGGACATCCCGATGGAAATGCAAATCTCGCCTTTTATTGCGCGGAAACAAGCGAATTCAAGGTTCTTGCATACGATGCAACCTGGGTTGCGATCTGGAGTAACGGTGCAATTGATGTCGGCAGAGGACTTGAAAGCACCTGTGGCGGACTTGGAACGGAGCAGTACGCCAGCTGGAAGCCGGGTGTATATTTTATCCCGCGCAAGGACGTTTATATCACTGATGCAAGAAACCAGCAGCTGGATATTCCGACCGTAACGGCATCGGGAACGGCAACATGCAACATTTATATAAAGACCACTCCGGCGACTGACAACTATGTGGCCGCGGGACTGATTGAAACGAATCAGTTGTTTCAGGTAACAAAGTCAACACCAATCAACGGACATTATCAGATTTATTATCGGCAGGGACTTTACTATGTGAATGCCAAATATGTAAATCTTAGGATGTCCAATGAAAACAAGCCGGCGATGCAATATAACGCAGTTGTAACCTGCAGTGATCGTGTCAACATTACCACAGAGGCAAATGCATCCTCATCCGTGGAAGGAATCGCAAAAAAAGATGCAAAGCTTCAGGTGGTCAAGAAGAACTACGGCAATGGTTATTCGCAGGTGTGGTTCAACTCAAAGAAATGCTACATCCCTACGAAGAATCTGACCGGATTTGAGACTTATCTTACGCTCGCAGCGTTAAAAAAACCGAGCAAAGCCAAGGGAACACTTGTCATAGATTCCCCATGGGCCGCATATGGTGCCAGCGCCTTCACGGAAGCCGGACTAAAGATACTGAAAAAATACCATATGGATCCGGATAATTCGAAAGCACTTAAAAAATGCCTGGACACCAAAAATGTTTATTTTATGCAGGCTGGCGAAAGTGCTCCCGTATACAAAGTAAGTAAAATGACCTATTCGACAGAGGCATTCCCGGATTATAAGGAAACCGGAAAACTATACAAAATTTTATATAACGGAGAAATCTGTTATGTAGCGGATGTGGGAAATGCACCTTTTACCTATTATCCGGGAAATAAGTATTCGAAAAAGGTAAAGGCGGAAACCAAAGTCCTCAGGGTTTATTGTCAGAATGGTGGCAGCAGCGGAAATCTCGAGTGCTATAAGATCAACGGTCAATATTATTATAAATTGGACGATATCGCATACCTGATGTCCAAAACAAATAAATCCTTTCATGTGAAATACGATAAAACCAAAGATGCAATGATCATCAACAGTATGACGGCATATAAGGGAAAAGCCGCATCTCTGAAAAAAGGTAATGGTAAAAAGCATAAAGTAACTGTCCCTGCCACGAGTATCGTGTGGGATGGCGAAGTCGTGGGAATCCCTTGCTACAAGATTGACGGAAAATATTATGTGTCACCGGACGATATCGGCGAACTGACCGATTCCCGTTTCGAAAGTGACGGAAGTGGTTGGTGTATAAGGACTCTCCTTCCTCACAAAATAGACGCAGTAGGCTAAAATAGAAACCGGAATCTAAGATTCCAAAAATGAAAAATTACATCCATAACAACAAAATACCGAACCATTTTGTTCCTAAGAAGTCAAATTCTTTTTCAAATGGTTCGGTATTTTTATATGTTTTACAGTTCAATAATCACTGCCTGATATCCGCCCAGTGTGATGCATCCGTTATCATCCAGATCCACACGCTCGCAGTTGTTGAGAATCACATTGCCAGCGGCTTCCGGAAGCATAACCGTCTGCGGCTCATTCTGGAAGTTTGCGAGAACGAGCAGCGTCTGTCCCTCACCTTTGCGATAATATGCGATCAGATTCTTCGTCTCACGCGCATATGGCTCAAAGCGGCCGAATGTCAGAGTCTCATGGTAAGCCGGATCTTTGTAGAGTGCGATCATCTTCTTGTAGAAAGCATAGACCGAATTGCTGTCATCCTTCTGCTTTGCAAGGTTGATCTCCTTGTAATTCGGATTGACGATCATCCAAGGCTTATGCGTGGAGAATCCGGCATTTTCCGCATCACTCCACTGTACCGGAGTTCGCGCATTGTCGCGGCTGTAGACGCGAAGCAGCTTCATGCTTTCTTCCTCGGAATAGCCTGCGTCACGGCACACCTTATACTCATCCTTTGAACTGATGTCATCAATCTGATCGATGCTCTCAAACGGGCAGTTCTCCATCCCGATCTCCTGTCCCTGATAGATGAACGGGATTCCGCGCAGGAAGAAGTATACCGCCGCCAAAGCCTTCTTGCTCGTGTCGTTTAAGTCTCCATCTGGAATATAGCGGCATACACCACGCGGCTCATCGTGATTCTCGATAATGTTGGAGAGGAAACCGATGTCTGCCACCCGAAGCTGGCTGTCAAAGATTGCATTCTTATACATCTCCGGTGTCACGGTCTCATGCTCATACCATGCGCCGCCCTTGCCGCACATCTCCGGTGCAAAATCAAATTTTGAGGAAAAATGTCCGTCCTCTCCGATGAACTCACGAAGCTCGGAATCTTTCTCGTTAAATACTTCTCCTACGGTAAAAGCATCATATTTATCAAAGGTCTCGTGCTTCATTTCCTCTAAGAATTCACCGATTCCCTCGGCATCCTCGAGCATGCGCACGATTGAAACCATTCCGTCATCGCGATCCGGTTCATAGTCGCAGAACGGAAGCTTTTTCTTGATGTTGATGATCGCATCGATACGGAATCCTGCGATACCGCGCTCAAACCACCAGTTCATCATCTTATAAACTTCCTGGCGGACTTTTGGATTCTCCCAATTGAGATCCGGCTGCTTCTTATGAAAAGCATGAAAATAATATTTATCGGTTCCCGGAATCGGCTCCCAGACACTTCCTCCGAAGTAGGAACGCCAGTTACATGGCAGCTTTCCGTCTTTCTTCTCCGCAATATAGAAATATTTTCCGTACTCTCCGTCCGGATCGGCGCATGCCTTCTTGAACCACTCATGCTCATCGGAGCAGTGGTTGACAACGAGATCCATGACGATGTACATATCACGTTTTTTGGCCTCTGCAAGCAGGCGGTCCATCGTTTCCAGATCACCAAAAAGCGGATTGATATCATAATAATCGGAGATGTCGTATCCCTGATCCACAAGTGGGGACTTGTATACCGGCGAAATCCAGATAATATCGATTCCAAGATCCTTCAGGTAATCGAGCTTTCCGATGATACCTTCAAGATCACCGATTCCGTCTCCATTGCTATCCGCAAAGCTTTTCGGCCAGATCTGGTATGCAACTTTTCCCATCCACCATTTTTTCTTCATCTATCTATCCCCCTACTTTTTGATCTGTCTTACCGTCGCTTCATACGGGCGGAGCACTGCCGGCATATTTCCCACATAATTACTGATCATGATCGGCGCATCATCCGGAATCTGTGCCATCACAGCTGCAGGGATTGCAACGTCGTGATCCGTAAAGTTACAAAGCACGACCAATTTCTCGTCACCCAGCGTTCTTGTGTAGATAAAAAGCTCTTCGTTGTCCGGCTCAAGCAGTTCGTAATCACCGTATACAATCACTTCATTCTCGTGGCGCAGACGGATCAGCTCCTTGTAATATGAAAATACGGAATCCGGATTGCCAACCTGCTGCTTTGCATTAATCTCTAAATAGTTCGGATTCACGCGGATCCAAGGCGTTCCCGTTGTAAATCCTGCATTTTCACTATCATCCCACTGCATCGGTGTGCGCGCATTGTCGCGCCCGATCTTCTTGAGGTAACCCATCATCTCCTCATGGGAAACGCCACCGGTCTCGGTCATTTCTTTGTACGCATTAAAGCTCTCTACATCCCGGTAATCTTCCAGCTTATCAAAATACACGTTTGTCATTCCAAGCTCTTCACCCTGATATACATAAGGAGTTCCCTGCATCATATGAAGACAGGTTGCAAGCATCTTTGCCGAAACTTCACGGTATTCTCTACTGTCATTTCCATAGCGGGAAACGCTGCGCGGCTGATCGTGGTTGGACAGATACAGGCTGTTCCATGCCTTGTCCGCAAGTCCCGTCTGCCACTTGGACAATGTTGCCTTCCATTCCGGAAGCGGCATTTTGTCAGAATCCCATTTTCCATAACGGTTGTGTGCATCCTTTCCTGCGCCGGTATGTTCAAACTGGAATACCATATTTAATTCACTTCCATCCGCATTTGCATATTTCTTCGCTTCCTCTAAGGTAACGCCCGCTGCCTCACCGACCGTGATCAGGTCATACTTTGACAGCACCTTACGATTCATTTCCTGCAGATATTCATGCACATGCGGACCATTTGCGCAGCCACTGTCTCCGTATCCGTTCTCTCCGACCTCTCCGTCTGGAAGTCCTTCCGGCTTGGAAATCAGGCTGATCACATCCATTCGGAAACCATCAATGCCTTTTTCGCACCACCAGTTCATCATGTCAAATACCGCATCACGTACCTTCGGATTGTCCCAATTAAGATCCGGCTGCTTCTTGGAAAACAGATGCAGATAATACATATCTGTCTGCGGATCATATTTCCACGCCGAACCACTGAATATGGATCCCCAGTTATTCGGCTCGCTTCCATCGGCTTTACCCGGACGCCAGATATAGAAATCGCGGTATGGATTGTCAACACTCTTGCGGCTCTCCACAAACCACGCATGTTCATCGGATGTATGATTGACAACCAAATCCATCATGATCTTGATGCCTAACTCATGCGCACGCGCAAGCATGCGATCATAATCTTCCATTGTTCCGAATTCCGTCATGATTGCCTGATAATCACTGATGTCGTATCCGTTATCATCATTCGGTGACTGGTATACCGGCGAAAGCCAGATCACATCAATGCCAAGTTCCTTCAAATAATCCAGTTTCTCTGTGATTCCGTTGAGATCACCGATTCCATCTCCGTTCGAATCCATAAAACTTCTCGGATAAATCTGATAGACAACGGATTCCTTCCACCATGCTTTCTCCATATCGTATTCCTCCTGCTGATTTTCTAATATTATTCTGTATCCATTTCGTATTTTTTAGTTTCTACTATTCATTTCCGAACAGGTTACGCGGTTAACTATCAGGTAAAAAATAAAGCGTGCAGATAACACACTCATGTCCCTATAAAAATAATCTTTCCGCAAGATACTGTCTCTATGAATGATTTTCTAAGAAAAAGTTATCACATAAGTACGCATAAAGTCAATGGTTAACCGCATAACCATGAATATGCACAAATATGGATTTCATTTTTGTGCATATTCAAATTTTCAAAAGCAATCGATCTCTTTTCACCAGTATCTCACTTATGAACTACTGCACATTTGCTGCCTCGGAAAGTTTTCGAACCGACTCTCGCTCCACCAGCTTAACCTGCAGCACATGCTGCTCCTGTGCCACCTGTTCAACCTCTTTATCACGCAAAGCGAGCAGCGCTTCAACTGCCATCTGTGCCTTTTTCCCAATATTCTGGTTCATTGTCGTCAGTTTCGGACGCGCAAGACGCGCATAGATCAAATCATCAAATCCGGCAATCGAGATATCCTCCGGAATCCGTATACCATGACTTTGTAAGAATGCGCTAACCTCGAGTGCATACAGATCGGATGCAACAAAAAGCGCCGTATAATTCTCAAATTCCGGCAGCCACTGCTGCAATTCGAGTTCTCTTACTGCCTCTGACGTAGAGAAAATATAATGATCCTTCTCCGTCGTCTCAAGTCCTGCTTCTTCCATCGCACGCTGCAATCCCATCCAACGATAATGATCAATATCCAGATCATTGTCCGCAAGCATCGCAATCTTCGTATGCCCCTGGCTGATCAGATATTTTCCCATCTTGTAGCCACCGCCGAAATCATCCGTCGCGATATTCACGAAATTCGACTTGCGATTCAGATAAGTATCGATCGAAACAACACCTTTCCGGTATTTCTCACACAGGCTCTTCAGCTGGCTCTCTGCCACGTTACACACGATCAAGCCCTCGAGATTCCATGCGATTGCCTGCTTTAACACTTCTTCCTCACTCTGCTGCACGATCAGATACATATAACAGTCATGCGCACGGATCTCCGCCTCCAGATTTCCGACCAAAGCGCTATAATATGGATCCTCCATCGTAACCTTCATACCTGGCCTCTCCGGAATCACAACACCGATCATATTGGAATTCGTCTGCGCCAGCATCATTGCAGAACGGTTGCGCACATATCCCATCTCATCGAGCGCCTTTTGGATCCGCTCACGCACCTCTCCCGAAACGCGCTGATCCTTACCATTGATCACATTTGAAACTGTCGCGGTACTGACACCGACCGCCTCCGCCACATCCTTAATTCGAACCATTCTCATCCCTCATCGCAACTGTTTATACGGAATTCAACTCTTTCAACTTGCCTATCACTGCTTTGTCAGTTCCACATACTTACAGATCATCTCCACCACACCGTCCACGCCAAGCACGGATTCGTCGAGGCAGAGGTTGTAATTTGCAGCTTCCCCCCAAGCCTGATTGCAGTAATACTCATGGTATGCCCTGCGTCTCGCATCTGTTTTCTCTACGAGCTGCTTTGCCTTCATCTCCGGGCAGCCATGTTTCTCCATGATCGTCTGCACGCGCACTTTCTTATCGCCGCACAGGAAAACTGTCATGGTATCCGGTTCCTGACCATACACATAATTTCCGCATCGTCCGATGATCACGCACGGTTCATCCCCGATCGTCGCCTGAAGTGCCTTCCCCGGAGTCTGCCGGATCGTCTCGTTCTGCTCACCTTTTACCATCGCAGCCAGAAACGGATCAGCCTCTTTTTCCCCGAAGAAATTCGGGTAACGCTCATAGACACCGTTCTCGTCCGCCAACGCCTGAATCGCTTTCTTATTGTATAATGTAAGTCCCAGCCGTTCCGCTAGTTTCTCACCAACCGGATCGCCGTTGCAGCCACACTGTCTTCCTATCGTAATTCTCATATTGAACACCATCCTCTCTACTTTTTCAATTCCTTTCGAAAATCTTCCCATTCCACGATTCTGCCGCTTCGCCCGATTCCTCGGAAAAAGCCTGCGTTCCGGCGCGGCTTCCTGCCCGGATTCTTCGAGATCATCAGCTGCTGGTGAAATGTGTAATCTTCCCATTCAAGCAACGTAAACGGATGCTCCTCCGTCACAACCACATACTCGTTCTTCTTCGTATATTCCGGATAATGTCCGGTATATCCGCGGCGCAGCAACTCTTTCTCCACCTCGCGGCGCGCGTGCTGCATCGACGCATTCGTCTGCTTTCCGTAATCCCGCGCCGGATAAGGTTTTGACGCCTTCATCACCTGCTCATACAGATAGTGATAGATTGCCTCCCTCTTCGGCGAGCGAAGCGCCTTGCTCAAAATCTTCTCCAACTGCTTCGTCGGGAAAAGGCGATACAACCGCACCATCTGCGCATACATCGTATCCCCCACTTTGAGCGCCACGCGCTCCATGGCATCAAGCCCTTCCTCCCGCAACGGAAAATGCCACGCAAGCGGATCCTCAATCGGTGACCAGTCTCGGAACGGCGAAAAATAAATGAGACTTTGCAATTCACATTCTGTCTTGTTGCAATATTTCTCCCCCATGTACCGATACTTATCCGCGATCGTTCCGATCATGTATACCAGCTGGCGCCACTGCTCCTGTCCCTTCATCCAGAAGTGGCCGATCTCATGGTAGCGGAAACATGCCGTATGTTCCCGCAGATTTCGGAACCAAAGCGTGCACACATTCTCCTCTCCCTGGTGCATCACCAGTCCGTAACGAGCCGATTCCGTCAAAAGTTCAGCACTTGTCACCGGTATATCTTCCACATATTCTCCCTGTAACGATGCATCCTGCACCTCCAGATAGCACTCCACCGCATCATTTAAAATATAAGGAATCACGTACTGCGTCGCTCCGTCTTTACCGTGTTGCTCACACAGTTCAAACGCGCCGTAGTCAAGCAATTCCGCAATCCTTTTAAAGCATTCCGGCATCTCATCCGTGAGTCCCGGAAGCATCTGTTTTAATTGTTCGTTTCCCTTCATTTTTGTTCCTTTTTCTACTATGCTTTCGCTGATTGCAATCGACTCCGGTTTGTTTGTATCAGAATGATTGCACATTTCCATTTCCTTTCAATCTATACTCTATATTATATCCACCCCATCGTTTACTGTAAAGACCGCTTGCAAGTCTCAAAAAAATGTTATACAATGCAATCGTTTCTGCAAACTTAATAATTTGTAACTGTTCAGAGCCAAGCAAAATTTCATAAAACAGGTGTAAAATGCTTGCATTTTTAAGACTGTTTTTGAAATTTTATTTGGCGGATACGCCACACCGACGAAATGCGTAGCATTTTGGAGGTTGGCTCTGAACAGTTACAATAATTTAAATAAATGCACGAAGCATCACATGATTATGAATATGATTGACATAACTTGAATACGAGGAAAACTTTATGAGAAAAATCGCTTTTTTTGATGTAGATGGAACTTTAACTTCGGAGATCGACGGTTCGATCCCGGCAAGTACGGTCGATGCGATCCGCGCAGCGCGTGCCAACGGCAACTTAATGTTTATCAATACCGGACGCTGTTTTCACAACCTGGAAGAACGTTTTCAGTCGATCGGATTTGACGGATTCGTATGCGGCTGCGGAACGGATATCTATTGTGACACCAGGCAACTGATGCATGTAACGCAATCCCACGAAACAACCATGCAGCTGCTCAAGAAGGCAAAAGAAGTCGATATGGATATTGTATTTGAATCCTGTGATTCCACAATATTTGACATTTCCCGCCCAATTCATGATCCAGACGCTCTCAAGCTGCAGGAAGAAAATTTAGAAAAAGGCTTTGAAGTATTTGATCCGTGGACGGCACCAAATTTTCGCTGCGATAAATTTGTCACCTGGATACGCGACGAGGCACAGCTTAACGAATTCCGTAAAGTCAGTGACCAATTCTTTGACTGTATTGACCGTGGCGGTTTATTCCGCGAGTTTGTACCGATCGGCTATACGAAAGCAACCGGTCTGCAGTACATCTTAGATCACTACGGACTCACCAAGGAAGATGCTTACGTCTTCGGCGATAGCAACAACGATCTGCCAATGCTGACCTACGTTCCGAACAGTGTCGCGATGGGCAATGCTGAGCCGGAATCCCTGAAGGAAAAAGTGGCTTACGTTACAAAAAAATCCAGTGAGGGCGGAATCGCCGCAGCACTGAAACATTTCGGATTTATCTAATTCCTATCCATTTTATATACATCCATCTTAAAAGGGAACTTTTACAGTTCCTTTTTTATGTACAAAAAAACTGCCTCACTGAGTGAGACAGTTTTTCGTTTACTTGTATGTAACTGTGATTAGCCCTGAGAGATAGCTCCAGTTGGGCAAACACCTGCACATGTACCACAATCTACACAAGCAGATCCGTCGATCTCGTACTGAGAAGCACCTGCAGAGATTGCTCCTACAGGACACTCGCCTGCACATGTACCACAGCTAACGCATGAATCAGAAATTACGTATGCCATAATTGAATCCTCCTTAAATAATGATCATTATTCACCTTATAGGTTTAAAGCTATTTTAGTACAAACCCTTCATAAGTTCAAGAGGTCAGCCAAATGTATTTAATTTGATGCACGCGCATGTGTTCCTAATTCCAGGTAATAAAATGATAACTGTCAAGTACCTGAAAGAATTTTGCCAGTCTTTCGTACAATGGATTGGCTTTCTCTCCGAACTGCTCCTCCACTTCTTTGCCAATAGCGATGATGTCTTTCTCACCATCCATGATTGGCCAGACAAAACTTCCCATTTCGTCAAGGTGAATGTGCGTAACCTTTGGCTTGTGGAAAAATTTCTGTGCCAGCCGGTTGAAAAAGCCGGTATTTTCGATATCCAGTGTAACGATTCCTTTTTCGTCCTTCGCCCATGCAATGGCTTCATGACGCTTTGGTTTTCTTTCCAGATAATTTTCCTGTTGATCTTTGTTTGTTTTTTTCTTCATCTCTATTTACTTTCTTTTTTCTTCTTCCAAAAAGAAAATTTCAGTACCAAAAGAATAATCAGTGCAAATACAACCAGACTTCCGATTGTAGCTACCGGCTCAGAAAGGTTGAGCTTTCCGGACAAGTCGATAACCTCGTCAATCTTAAATACAGCAAATACGGCAAGAAGGATACCAACAATACCTTCACCTGCGATCATACCTGAGCAGTATAGCATACCATCGCTGATCATACGCTCCTTGTCTTTCTTCTCCTTCTTAGACTTCTCAAAGCCAAGACGGATAAGTCCACCAACCATGATGCATGCGTTCAGCTGTACTGGAAGGTATACACCAATTGCGAATGGAAGTACCGGAATTCCAACAACTTCTGCTGCGATAGCAAGGAATACACCGATGAATACCAATGCCCATGGAAGGTTGTTGTTCATAACACCCTCGATGATCATTTTCATCAGCATTGCCTGTGGAGCACCAAGCTGCTCGGTACCGAATCCCCATGCAGAATCTAACAGATACAGTACACCACTGATTGCAAGACCTGCTGCGATAACACCGATGATCTCACCGATCTGCTGCTTCTTTGGTGTTGCACCAAGCAGATAACCGGTCTTCAAATCCTGTGACGTATCACCAGCAATAGCTGCTACAATACAGATGATAGAACCGATAGCGATCGCTCCCTGCATTCCGTGGATACCGGAATCACCAGTTGCCTTCAGAATAATTGTTGCAATCAAAAGTGTTGCAATTGCCATACCGGAAACCGGGTTATTGGAACTTCCTACTAAACCAACCATTCTTGAAGAAACAGTTGCGAAGAAAAATCCGAAAATAACTACGATCACTGCACCCAGTAATGAAACTGGAATCTGTGGAAGTAACCATACAAGGATGGTCAGAATTGCAATTGCTACAAGGATGATTTTCATGTTCAGATCCTGATTGGTACGAACATTTCCACCCTCTTTTGTTCCATTCATGCTCTTTAATGCATCACGGAACGTACGTACAATAAGTGGCAATGACTTGATCAGACTGATGATACCTCCGGCTGCGAGTGCACCCGCACCGATATAACGAATATAACTTCCCCAGATAGCACTTGCTCCACCGCTGGCAAACATCTCGCCAATTGGAGCTGTACCAGGATAAAGTGTAAGATCCGATCCAAATAATACGATTGCCGGAATCAATACTAACCAGCTGATGATACCACCGGCGAACATATAAGAAGAAATTCTAGGTCCACAAATGTAACCGACACTCATTACAGCCGGATAAATCTGTGTTCCAATTTCACCTGCATATCCCTTTACGCGGATATTAATTTCACTTGGAACAAGTTTCAAACCATCGATGATGAATTTGAACGCTCCTGCGATACCCAGTCCTGCGAATACAGTTGAAGCATTTGCTCCTCCCTCTTCACCGGCTAAAAGTACCTCTGCACATGCAGTTCCTTCCGGATATGGAAGCACTCCATGCTCTCTTACGATCAGCGCATTACGAAGTGGCACCATGAAAAGCACACCGAGAAGACCACCGATTAATGCAATAACCGTAATCTCAAGAATACTAGGCTTGTCCATTTTGCCTTCTGCTGCCCATAAGAACAAAGCAGGAAGTGTAAAGATCGCACCTGCTGCCAGAGATTCACCAGCGGAACCGATGGTCTGTACCAGGTTGCTCTCCAAAATGGAGTTCTTTTTCATAATCACTCGAATGACACCCATAGAAATAACGGCTGCCGGAATAGATGCAGATACCGTCATACCAACGCGCAATCCCAGATACGCGTTTGCTGCACCGAATACAACTGCCAGAAGGACTCCCATAATAATGGATGTTACTGTAAGTTCAGGGGTAACTTTTTCTGGCGCAATATACGGCTTAAACTCTTGTTTTTCGTTCAATGTTATTCTCCTTTCCCCTTAATAGTAAAGTAACTTTAATATTATATCTTATTTTCTCATTATTGGCAACTATTCATGCTTTCCGCCAGTTCCACATCAGCCAAATGTATTTAATTTGATGCACGCGCATGTGTTCTAACTATCATATTCTTAACATCTATTTAGTTACTCATTATGCCAAGAACTATATGATTTTACCCTTATTATATTAAATTACAAACCAATTTTTTAGAAATAGATAATTATATTAGTTCTGAACAATCTGCAATCAAAAAACTTAGTTCTGGCTATACGCACTAAATTTCATAACAATATCTTCCATTGATATCGAGTCCTTTACACGTACAATTTCCCTTACATGTTCTAATAATGGAACGCTTCAATAAAACTGATTATTAAATAGAAACGGCGTAACAGATTTTCACATCTGTTACGCCATAATATTTTAAGTCATTTTAATGCTTTTTAATAAAAAGAATCAACAATATATTCAATGCTACCGTTAAATAAAATCCCACATGCGCTGTTTCAAATGAAGTAATTATATTAAAATTTGTAATTAATGGAACATACCAAAATAAAAAATATCCCATATACACTATATCATGTAATAATAATACGATAATTTGAAACTTACATTGAAATAATGTGGTTATCATCATCATAATTACTAAAACAACAAGAATTATACTATTGACCACTTCTATACCACTTCTTAATCCATCAATCTCTCTATCAAAACCAAACCAAGGAAGTAAGAGTAGCAACAATGATATAAAGTATAATATTACTATTTTAAATTTATAAAAGTACGTTTCTTTCAATTATATTTCCTCCTTTTTTTTATAATAGAACACCTTTTTATTATTGTCAACATATATTTAGTTTATCTATATATTGCATATAATTTAACTTATGCTTTATAATTACAATACTAATTGGGAGATTCTTATGAATAATAATAAAAGCAATTTCAGACGTGGTTCTGTAGAATTACTAATCCTGCATTTGTTAAACCAGCAAGATTATTATGGATATGAACTATCTCTGCTAATCAAAGAAAAATCCGACGGATACTTAGATATTCCGGTTGGTTCCTTATATCCGGCACTCTATAAATTAATTGATCTGGGATATATTTCCGATTATAAAAAGCAAGTCGGTAAGCGATTGATCCATGTATATTATCATCTGGAAGATCCGGGGCGCGAACGGCTTTCTCTTTTATTGGAAGATTACTATGCGACAGCATCTGCTATTCAAAAAATCTTAAATTACCATGCGGAAGGGACTACTCAAAATGAATAAAAAGGCAACCGTAAAGCGATATATGAAAGAAATTCAAAGGCTCTTACCTGGTTTTCACATAAAAAGGACAAAGTTATTTATCGATCTGGAAAATGAGATTTTCTCCTATGCCCAACAATCCGATATCATTACCTACGAGCAATTAGTCGAGCAGTTTGGGCAACCCTCTGAATTGGTAGCAGATTATCTTTCCTCCGAAACACCGGAAACGTTACAGCGCAAATTGCGATTTACCCGTACAATGCGTATTATCACTTGTATCATTATTATCATGGCTGTCATTTGTTTTGTTCTATATTTTGCATGGTGGGATCAAATAAAAAAAGAGGCTCGGGAAAGCAATGTATATCGGGAAATAATTGAAATTAGAGAATATTAAATAAAAGCCTTCTGGAAAATGATGTCTAGAAGGCTTTTATATGTATTGTCACCTCAAAATTATTATATTACTCCTATCTGTCAATATGACTTTTTCTATAAATCCCTATACTAATAACTGTGGCAACAAACACCGCACACAACACAATCAGTGTTCCGGCAGCAAGCCGATTCAAAAATCCCGCCATGTCATCCAGCCGATGCAGCATATCACTATACGCATAGACCAGATAAACATTTGCAACTGCCGGATACGTTCCCATATGAACCATCGGTGCCGCGCATCTGGTTCTCCGCACAAAATCCACCACCAGAATAACCAAATTGATCACGAACACAACAATCAGCCGTCCCTCCAGATACCATCCGACCGAAGATGGCTGCATATGAAAAGGCATCTGTCCCCGGCTGATCATCATGGTATTGATAAACATTCCGGCGATCATATACACTCCGGATATGATACTGATTGCAACCATCCACTTTCCAAAACGATCAAATTTCGCAGCTTCCGTTCGATGATCCATAATATATTTTGTCACTAACAAAATCAGCACAATGGCAAGTTCCACATAAGTCATGCTATCTATTACATTTCCTCGAAAAGCAAGACCTCCTTTCATAAGCAGATAACACAACATTACGATTGCAACTCCGTTTTCGACAAGCTTACGCATTTTTTCCTTGCCCTGTATCTTGGCAACGCGCACAACTTCCGTAATCGCGGTATCCTGATCACTGTCTTTTGTCCCAGTGATAATATCCTGAATCCGTAGCTCAAGCATCTGTGCCAATGGCTCGATCACGCCGATATCCGGAAAAGTCTCGCCGTTCTCCCATCTGGATATTGCTTTATTCGATACCCCGATCAGATCTCCGAGTTCGCTTTGGGTATATCCCTTGTTGATCCGCGCCTGCCTTATCATCTTTCCGGTTTTCTTTTTGTCCATAAGATTTGCCCCTTCCTGCCTTTGATGAATCCATCATACTTTGCGTAGGGGCAAAACACAATCCACTGTGATGAGAACCCTACAAATTCAACGAATTCTACTTTGCGCCAAATTCCCCAAAAGCTCCCGGGATTATTCCCGGAAGCTTTTCATAATATCCTCAAAAGTCACCATCACAACATTGCCCATCTCGTTTGCTTTTTCCACGCAGCCCTGTGTAAAGCCTTTTTTTGCAAATAAGTAGAGTACCGTTTTGGAATAATGAAATAACTGACTTCGCTCAACCAATGTATCCAATACCCCTACGTCAACATTCTCGTTCGTCCATTTACATTCGCCGAATAGCGCTGTTGTCTTATCCTGCTCACCCATAATATCGATTTCCGTCTGGCTTCTTGTCTTAGGATCCGTTCCCCACCAGCGTCCAAGGTCCGCAAAGAGAACCTGCGACTTGCCATCTAACAACAGTTTCCACAGATATTGCATACAGATATCCTCAAAAACTTTACCCATATAGTCCGACAAATGCGGTGCGATCCTCTGATAAGCCAGATCTGCCGCGCCTCGACTGATGATAGAATTGTTATCCGGAATAAACCGGTACCAGAAGCGAAACAGATGATCCGCTATCACATAAAGCGACTTGCGGGATTCTTTCTCCCCATACGGAGTCTCTTTTCGAACAATGCCTAATCCGATCAGATTTTTCAGGTATCTCGTACAAACGCTGGTTTCTTCCCCTACCTTTGTCGAAATTTCCGCCATATGTGAAGCTCCCGATGCAACTGCTGTTATGATTGCATTGTATAAAGCCGGCTCTCTCACTTCCTGTTTTAACAGATTTTCCGGTTCTTCATAGATCGAGGAGGATGGATTTAGGAACGTGTTTTTAATATTTTCTTCCACACTGATCCGGTCATCCATTTGCAACAGATATTGCGGCGTTCCACCCACGATTCCATATATTAAAGCCATATCTTCCGGCGAAAACTTCTGAAAATACGCACAAGTTTCCTCAAAATCAAAAGGCAAAATCTTCATCTGTGCCGTTCTTCTTCCGTACAACGGCGATTTATAAGCCAAAACATGATCTTCCATATAAGACATAGAAGATCCACATAAGATCAACATCAATTTCGATGTATCTTTATATTTATCAATGAGTATCTGCAGCGTCGAAGCAAAGCTTTTGGATGATCTTGCTATATACGGATACTCATCGATTGCCAGAATCAGTTTCTCATTCTGCGCGAGTTCAAACACATATTCCAAAGCCACCTGCAATGATAAAAAGGAAGTCTGCATAATATTGCCGGAACTGTACTCCATAATACTTTGGCTAAAATTCTCCAGATTCTGTTTTTCGTTACTCTCGACTCCCATGAAATAGATTGCCTTTTTCCCATGGATAAATTCGCTGATCAAAGCCGTCTTTCCAACACGACGTCTTCCATATAACACCGCAAATTCAAACTTATCAGAATCATATAACTTATTTAGCGTATCCAATTCCCGCGTTCTTCCGATAAACATGCCGTTTTCCTCCCTGCATCATTATCATTTCCCACTTTCTGAACCGATTATACCACTATCTTGCAATTTAGTAAACTATAGTTTAGTAATTTATAGTTTACTAAACTGTATGTTACTAAATTGCACTTAACTAAATCTACCACGCATAAAAAAAGCAGATCCGCACATGCAGGCATGCAGAATCTACTTTTCTTATAATCATTCTTAATGTTCCAGATTTGCAAACTTGGTGTACTCCGGCAGCCAAGCGAGATTGACGGTTCCGATCGGACCATTACGCTGCTTAGCGATAATGATCTCGGAGATTCCCTTGAGCTCGGTATCCTTGTTATAGTAATCGTCACGATAGATAAACATTACCACGTCGGCATCCTGCTCGATCGCTCCGGACTCTCGAAGATCGGAAAGCATCGGACGGTGATCCGGACGCTGCTCTACCGCTCGGGATAGCTGCGAGAGTGCAACTACCGGAACGCTGAGTTCTCGGGCAAGCGCCTTTAAGGAACGGGAGATATCAGAAATCTCCTGCTGACGGCTGTCCGTGCTCCTTCCGGATCCGGTCATCAACTGTAAGTAGTCGATGATGACCAGCTTTAAGTCATGCTCAAGCTTGTACTTTCGGCACTTACTTCGAAGCTCGGAAATGCTGATACCCGGTGTATCGTCAATGATAAGCTCGGAATCTCCGATGATTCCGGCACCTTCAACCAGCTTCTCCCAGTCCGCATCGGAGAGATTACCGGTACGGAGTGCCTGTGCATCGACGCGCGATTCGAGGGAGAACAGACGGTTAACGAGCTGTTCTTTCGACATCTCGAGAGAGAAGATCGCGGTACACAGATTTTCGTGAAACGCAACATACTGCGCAATATTTAAGACAAACGCCGTCTTACCCATGGAAGGACGGGCGGCAACCAGAACCAGATCGGACGGCTGAAGTCCGGCGGTCCGGTAATCAAGGTCGATGAATCCGGTTGGAATACCGGTTACCGTTCCGGACTGCTGCGATGCTTTCTCGATTTTCTCCAAAGCATTCATTACGACCTGCCGGATTGGCACATACTCGCCTCCGGTACGGCTCGACAACAGTGCAAACACATCGTGCTCCGTCTTGTCAAGCACGCTTTCTAACGATTCCTTGCCAGCGTAGCACTCATTCTCGATATCCTCGGTAACACGGATCAGCTTGCGCTTCATCGCATTTTCCTTGACGATATTACAATAGTATTTTACATTGGCGGATGTCGGAACGGCACGCACCAGTTCCCCGACAAACTCAAGGCTTGAGACTTCCTTCGGTACATCCTTCTCCTTAAGCTTATTCTGCAACGTGACCAGATCGACCGGCTGTCCCTCGCTGTACAGCTCAACCATCGCATCAAAGATGATTCCGTACTGCTGATGGTAGAAATCTTCCTTAAGAAGCATCTCCATCGCAGTCACGATTGCATCCTTGTCCATGATCATGGAGCCGACAACCGACTGCTCGGCTTCGAGACTGTTCGGCATGATCCGCTTGATCAATGTCTCCTCCAAGCGACTTCCTCCTATCCCTCAACAACCTGAACGGTAAGCTTTGCGGTAACCTGTGGATGTAACTTTACCGGAACCTCGTAAGTTCCCAAGGCCTTAATGCCATCCGGCAAATGCATCTTCTTCTTATCAAGTTCCAGACCTGTCTGCTCCTTCGCTGCCTGTGCGATCTCTTTTGTTGAAACCGAACCAAAGATTTTTCCGCCTTCTCCGGCTTTAATCTTTACAACAACTTTCTGTTTCTCTACCGTCTTGGCAAGTTCTTTTGCATTTTCAAGATTCTCTGCAGCAACTTTATCCGCATGCTGGTTCTGCAGCTTCAGATCATTTAAATTCTTGCTTGTTGCCTCGATTCCGAGCTTCTTCGGCAGAATCGCGTTTCTGGCGTATCCGTCACTCACATTGACGATATCGCCCTTTTTTCCTAATGATTTCACATCTTCCAATAAAATTACTTTCATTCCTGTATATCTCCTTTTTCCAGCATCTCGTCCAGCGTCTCCATGATCGCATGCTTCGCCTGAACGATCGTATATCCGGTAAGCTGCGCACCCGCTACATTCAGGTGACCGCCGCCGCCCAGCCGCTCCATAATAAGCTGCACGTTAATCTCATCGATGGATCGTGAACTGATATAAATCTTGCCTGCATACTCCGTGAGTACGAAGGATGCTTTAATTCCAATAATATTGAGCAGCTCATTCGCTGCCTGCGCACCAACGATTGTCGGACTTTCCACATTCTCACTCGGACAAACCGAGATTGCAAATGCGCCGCGGTATACTTCCGCATGACGTACCGCCTCCGCACGTGCCTTGTAACACGACATATCGTTACGAAGCATCTTTCTGACACGGGTTACTTCCGCTCCGGAACGCTTCAGATACGCTGCCGCCTCGAAGGTACGAACACCGGTCTTCGTCATAAAGTTATTTGTGTCGATCAGAATTCCGGCATAGATACAATCCGCTTCTGCTGCAGATAACTTGAATCCATCCTGAAAATACTGCAATACTTCCGCAACCATCTCACAGGCAGAAGATGCATATGGCTCAATGTATGACAGAATCGGGTTCTCAATAACCTCACTGCTTTGTCTGTGATGGTCAAATACAACGATCGTATCCGTATGTGCCAAAAGCTCCGGACACTCCGTATAACTCGGCCGGTTCGTATCCACAACCATGACCAGCGTATTGCGGCTGACCATCTCAAGCGCCTGATTACTGTTGATAAACATATCTTCCGGATAGCCTTTCTCCGGAGAAAAGCATTCCATCAGCGGACGGATCGAGCTGGTCGGCTCATTGATCACGATCTGCGCTTTCTTTCCAAGCACTCTCGCCGCACAGAAAATTCCAATTCCGGCACCGAGCGAATCGACATCTGTAAGAGAATGTCCCATAATAATAACATTCTCGCGGCTCTCAATGATCTCATGCAGTGCATGTGCCTTAACTCTCGCCTTAACTCTGGTATTACGTTCCACCTGTTTGGCTTTACCACCAAAGTATGCGATATCTTCGCCATCTTTGACAACGACCTGATCACCGCCTCGTCCAAGTGCAAGATCGATCGCAGCACGCGCCTGCTCGTAACTCTCATTATAAGAAGATCCCTTAATACCGATTCCGATACTCAGCGTGACCGCCATCTCATTTCCGACCTTCACCGTCTTGACATCCTCAAGGATGCTGAAACGGTCGTCCATCATCGGCTGCAGATATTTATATTTAAATACAACAAAATACTTATCCTTCTCAATCTTGCGGACCAAAGCATCCATCTTAGAGAAGTACTGGTTTACCTTACGATCCACCAAAGCAATCAAAAGCGATCTCTTAACATCTTCGATACTGTCAAGCGCCTCATCGTAATTGTCAATATAGATCAGCCCCGCAACCTGCTTCTGCTCTCTGTTCTCCTGCTTATAACGGTTCAGTTCCGTCTCATCAAACAGATACAATGCGGTCAGAAATTCCTCGGCCTCATCCATCTCGATCGACTCACTCTGATCCATGATATCGTCAAAATAGATACGGTTCAAAGATACACGGAATTCTCTGTTCTGCATCTTCAAATGCACATTCTGCGGTCCCTCATGCTTCTGTAAGAATTCCCTTGTGATTGTGGAAAAAAGCGTTGTGATCGACTTATGATAATTGCGATCCACATTGGTCAGTTCCGAGAACTGCTCATTCACCCACAAAATCTTACCGGAATAATCCAGTAGCGCATACGGAATCTCAAACTCATTGAGAAGCCGCTTCTGCACCGTCGCATATTGCGTGGCAAAGTTAATAATCTCATTGGTCAGGCGCGGCTTATTGCGATTGTACAGGCTGATCTCCACCGCAAGGTAGATCACAAGAAATCCTGACAGTACTGCTCCGGTCGTGACATCATAAAAATACAGTCCGATATCTGCCAAAGCAAGTGGAATCGCCAACAAAAGCGGCCAACACAGATAAGCCTTTAACTTACCCTTAAATCGAATTCGTGATTTCATTTCATACTCCTGTTCTTCTTGAACACCACAAATGCATATTTGCCTTTTAGTATACCATTTTTGGGCCTTCAAATAAAGCCTTTTTGCAAAGGCGACAAAAGATATCAAGAAACAAAAGAACTGCCCCACAATACATAGGGCAGTTCCATAAATCAACTACAATATCTATTCTTTAGTTCTCTTTTGCAATCTCAACAACCGATTTGCTTAAGCCTGCAAGTCCCTGAATCTCAGATGGGATAATAATCTTGGTAGCCTTACCGTCAGCCGCCTTGGCGAATGCCTCAAGGCTCTTCAGCTGTAATACGGCTGAATCCGGAGCAGACTCCTTTAACATACGAAGACCGTCTGCGTTGGCCTGCTGGATCTTAAGGATTGCTTCTGCCTGACCTTCGGCTTCCTTAACGGTTGCCTCCTTCTTTGCCTCGGCGCGAAGGATTGCGGCCTGCTTCTCAGCCTCTGCATCGAGAATCGCAGATTCCTTATTACCTTCCGCAACAAGGATTGTAGATTTCTTCTCACCTTCTGCACGGAGAATCGCCTCACGACGCTCACGCTCTGCCTTCATCTGCTTCTCCATTGCATCCTGGATAGCCTTCGGCGGGATAATATTCTTTAACTCAACACGGTTAACCTTGATTCCCCAAGGATCCGTTGCAACATCAAGTGTCGCACGCATCTTGGTATTGATGGTCTCGCGGGATGTCAATGTCTCATCAAGTTCGAGATCACCGATAATGTTACGAAGTGTGGTTGCAGTCAGGTTTTCAATCGCCATAATCGGATTCTCAACGCCGTATGCATAAAGCTTCGGATCGGTAATCTGGAAATATACGACGGTATCAATCTGCATGGTTACGTTATCCTTCGTGATAACCGGCTGCGGCGGGAAGTCTACAACCTGCTCCTTTAACAGTACCTTTCTAGCGATACGGTCAATAAACGGAACTTTGAAGTGAAGACCAACTGACCATGTTGTCAGATATCCTCCCAAACGCTCAATTACCATTGCATGTGCCTGTGGCACGATCTTGATGCAATTAACAAGTACCAGAAGAATCAGTACGATAATTACAATTCCTGCAATCAATGGACCCATAGTTTCATTTCCTCCTTATTCCTTTTCAACAATTAATTTCACACCACTGATCTCAAGGACTTTTGCGAGTTCCCCTGCTTCAATGGTCACATTATCATCACGGGTGCGCACCGTCCACTCCTGTCCGTGAACGACCGCCATACCGGTCTGATCAAGATTACTTACACGCTCCGCGATCCGTATCGATTCTCCGATAATGCGGTCAGCGTTCGTGCTCTGTGTTCTCGAATTGATGTACTTATTCGCCCAAGGCCTTGTCGCTGCAAGCATACACAATGAAACCAGCAGAAACACGATGATCTGCACCACCGGATTCAGACCGATGACTGCTGCAAGCAGCGCAATCAGCGATCCTGCCGCAAACCAGATGCTCGTAAGGCTTACCGTAACCAATTCTCCAATCACAAAACCAACCAGAAGAATTACCCATAATGCGATCCACGGATCGATTCCAAACAATGTCAACATGGTTCTCCCTCCTTCATATAAATTCATTGTACCCAATGTCCTGTCAAACTACAAGCTTATTCTTTTATCTGGATCAAAAACGCTTTCGCGTATTTTGCAACAAACGGATAATGCTGAATCTGTGGCTGCTGCACCAGTTTCATCCTCCAACCGTGCATCTCCACCACCCTCTTTGCAATCGATAAGCCAAGTCCGCTTCCACCGCTGCTTTTTCTCGACGCATCCCCTCTCGCGAAGGGTTCAAACAGGTGCTCCTCAAGATCCTTAGGAATGACCGATCCGCTGTCTGCAACCATCAGATGGATCACGCCTTCCTGCCGGAAAAGGCATAGCATGATGCGTATCCCCTGATCATTGTGACGCATCGCATTCGTCAAAAGGTTTGTGACCACACGGGAAATCTGTACCTCATCCACCGAAACCATGATCGGCTCATCCGGAATCTCCACATCCAGGGTCATCCCTGCATCCTCAACATCTGAATAGATGAGTGCCGCATTTTCCCTTGCGATCTCACACAGATCATGCGGCTTTCTGTCCAGCGAGAATCCCTCACTGTCCAGCTTTACATATTCAAACAGTAAGTTGATCAGATCGTTCATCCTATGCGACTTCCTCTGAATCGCATCAAGATACGCCGCCTGTTGCTGCGGATCCCGCACCATTCCATCCGCCAGCGCATTCGCATATCCGTTCACCGTCGTCATCGGTGTGCGCAGATCATGCGCGATATCGGACAGCATCAGATTCCTCTTGCGGTCAAACTCTTTCTGCTGAGCTTCCCGTTCCTGCTGGATTGCACGAAACTCGTGGATTGTAATTCTGGCAAAGCAGATTGCTCCTAATATGTATGGAAGCAAAATCGATAGCGCAATCACTAGAAATACCAAAAACAGTAAAAGTGCTTTTTGCCCCTCCAGCGGATAAATCGGTGTCGATTTGTTCATAGACGGCAGCACTGCTGCAAGACACTGCTGTACCTGCTCTGCCAATCCCTGTGCCGTCTCTCTGACCGGAGACGGAAGCATCGCAGTAAAAGCGTTGCTCAATAATACAACCAGCATCGCAAATACAAAAAATATAGCTTCTGTACTTGAAATATTGATGTTTGAACCCCGAGACGGGAAGAAATATTCCAACAGGGGCGGGAATATCCACTTGTTCAATGCAAACGTTATAAAATATTCTGTAATTCCTACCAAAAGCAGGATTTCTATGAACTTTTTAATCAGAAACCATTCAAGGCTGTCCTGTCGTTTCATCTACTTCTCCAACCGGTATCCAAGACCACGGATCGTGCGAATATATGCAGACGGATCCTCATCCAGCTTCGCGCGAAGCTTGCTGATACAGACCATAATATTGTTGTCGGCAACAATATAAGTCTCCCCCCAGCCCTGCTCGTAGATCTGCTGCTTCGTAAATACCTTGCCCGGATGCTGCATAAAAAGCTCCATGATCCGGTATTCCACCGACGTCAGTTCAATTACCTGTCCCGCCTTCTTAAGCGTACATGATTCCGGATCCAGTGTCAGATCCCGCACAGTAATCTCGCCACGCGCCACATCCTGCGTTCCTAATGCATAAAAGCGGCGAATGTTCGAATTCACACGCGCCACTGCTTCCAATGGATTAAAAGGCTTTGCAAGATAATCATCTGCACCGAGGTTGAGTCCGAGAATCTTCTCAGAATCCGCATCCTTTGCTGATAAGATCAACACCGGTATGTTGCTCTCCCTGCGAAGCTCCTGTAATACATGGTAGCCATCCAGCTTCGGCATCATGATATCCAGTACACACATATCCGGAGTCTCTCTTCTAAGCTGCTCCAAGGCCTGCTGCCCATCCTGTGCCTCAATTACTTCATAGTGCTCATTTTCAAGATACAGCCGGAGAAGATCTCTGATCTCCGGCTCATCATCTGCGATCAAAATTTTGTATCCCATAGTCTCTCCTATTGTCTCGGAACATCCTCCACGATACTGTCTGACATTCCATTGGATCCATTTGATTCTCCATTGTAGCCACCCGGCATTCCGTTGAACCCATTTGATTCTCCATTAAAACTGCCTGACATTCCATTGGATCCATTTGATTCTCCATTGTAGCCGCCTGGCATTCCATTGAAATAATTTGGTGCTCCATATGGATTCCCGTAACGGAGAGCCTCATACAATGCTGCATGCGTCGCATCCATGTAAGGCTGCACATAGAAAATTCCGAGAATACCAAGCGTCAAAGCGGATAAAATATTCCAGCCGATAAAAGACAGATCCAACACGAAAGCTCTCCACTTCTGACCTGTCATCATGCGCTTACTCTCTGCAAAAGCCTGTTCCTTCGTCATCTGTGGATTCTCTGCTAACAGATACGGGATCATCTGATACTCATAAGACTTTACAATACCCGGAATGATCAACAGTAATGTCCACAGAACAGTATACAGATCACGGAAAAACATTGTCTTTGTAATATTCTTATAATTATTATCAAAGGCGTATCCAATGTTTCCAACCTGCGCCTTTTCGTTTAAATTGCGCAGGAAATAGCGTTTACATCCAACTTCAACCGGATTACAGATGAATACATCTATAAGTATAACCGCCGTCATGATCAATATAAAAATTATGATAAATGTAATTCCAAAGATTGCAAGCGTAGCCATCCAGCCCACCGGACTGTAATCGGACATACCTTCCTTAAATCCCTGTTCAAAATCATTAATGGAACCCTCATAATCATCATAGTCATCGTAGTCATACTCATCATAATCGTAAATATCACTGTAATCACTATCCTGACTGCTATGATATCCATTGTTCATCCCGCTTCTGAATGAACTTGCCGCAGAACTTGCTCCTGTTCCGCCTCCGCCTACAATAAGTGCCAGCAGCAAACTGATCAATACACTTTTCCAATAATTTCTTTTAAATGAGAATTTTGCTTTGCCTTTTAACTCTGCTCTATTCCACATACGAATTCCTCCTTCAAAATTTCTTTTTGTTCTATGAGCCTATCATAACATGGAATTCTTAGCATCAAACACATAAAACCTTAAGATTACCTTATCTTAATCTTAGACGAAAAAGACCAACCATCCAAAGATGATTGGTCCAAAATACATTCTATTCGCAAACGTAAGGCATCATTGCAAGATGACGTGCTCTCTTGATTGCTACTGTAAGAGCTCTCTGGTGCTTAGCACAGTTTCCTGTGATACGACGAGGAAGGATCTTTCCTCTCTCAGAGATGTATCTCTTTAACTTGTTGATATCCTTATAATCAATGACATTATCCTTGCCACAGAATACACATACCTTTTTTCTTCTACGCATAGGTCTTCTCTTCATTGAAGAACCTTCACGATCAGCTGTCTTATTGTAAGCCATGTCGGTTACCTCCTTAATTTGTTGGAACACCAGACCATTCCAAATCGATTGGCTGGCGCATTAGTTAAATGGTAATTCTTCGTCAATTCCTTCCGGAATATTCATAAAACCATCTCCGGCAGCTCCGCTTGGTGATGGAGCACTTGGTGCACCGCCAAAGTCATTGCCTGCTGAGCTGTTGTTCTTGCTCTCTGCAAACTCAACATTCTCTGCGACAACGTCTGTTGTGTAAACACGCTGTCCATCCTTGTTTGTGTAACTACCTGTCTGTATACGGCCTTCAAGAACAAACTTTGTTCCCTTACGACCGAATCTCTCCAGAAATTCTGCTGTTCTGCCAAAGGCAACACAGTTAATGAAATCCGCTGTCTGCTCCTCATTATCACGACGGAAGCGACGATCAACTGCAAGTGAAAATCTTGCGATCGCAGTTGAACTCTCCCCCTGTGAGTAACGGATCTCAGCATCTCTGGTCAGTCTTCCCATAAGAATAACTTTATTCATACGATCTCCTACTTTCTTATACTATGCCTCGTCTTTTCTAACGCATAAGAAACGAAGAACATTGTCCATGATACGAACATCCTGCTCAATCTGAGCTGGGACATCAGATGCTGCATCGAACTGAATGAAATAGTAGAAAGCTTCGCTCATCTTCTGAACGTCGTAAGCTAACTTCTTCTTACCCCATTCTTCAACTTCTGTTACAGTACCGCCTGCACGAGTGATGTACTCTTTTGCCTTCTCAACGGTTGCTGTTCTCGCATCATCTTCGATCTTTGCACTAACTACGAGTGCTAATTCATACTTGTTCATGCGAATTTTACCTCCTTTTGGTCTCTGGCTCGCAGGACATGCCTGCGAACAAGGAAAAAATAGTTATCACGAGGATATACTATATCATGTTTTTGCTTGTAGTGCAAGCTTTTTTGCAATTTTTAAGAACTTACTTTGTCTCAAAGATAAATGGAAACATATATGGCGGAATTTTTACTATATCGCCATTGGTTGAAAAATTCTTTGGATGAATAATATATGGCGTAGCTATCTTCTTGCCAAACAGTTCCTTGAATCTGCCAAGTGAAATCGCCGAATAATTTTTGGAAGATTTCACCTCTAATGGATACACTTTAAAATTGGTTTTGCTTTCATTTGACAATAAAAAGTCAATTTCTATGTCGTTTCTATGTTTTTCTTCACTATATCGAGTGTAGAAATACAGCTTCCGCCCCATTGCTGCAATCATCTGCGCAATCATATTTTCATAGATCATTCCTTCATTCAGGGATAACCTCTCATCCATAATCTGCTTATACAGTTGCTGATCCATAATTTCGTTTTCACTGAAAGCCAAACTGACCAATAGTCCAGTATCTCCCATATAACATTTCACAAATGAATCCTTTTTGTTCAATGCGAACCCAACATTCGGATCATTACATTTATAACACAGGTTGCATATCATGGAATCATCCAGCCAAAAAAGCGGATCATCATATTTTGCAAATGTGGAATTGGGTTCAATTTCATTTAATACGATTCGTTTTTCATGTGTTGATAAATAAGTTGGTATATTTTCAAATATTGCAGATACACGTGAATTGTAGCGCTTCGCTGCTTTTTTGATATCATCCCTATATAAAGAAAGAATATCTCTTTTCTCGATATCAGCGGCTGCAAAATCTCTTGCATTCTCCTTAAATGCAACAACAGCCTGTGGCATTCCACCAACCAACAGATATTCCTTAAATAAATGCATCGCTTTCTGATGCATCTTCTGATCCAATGCCTTCTTTTGTAAAAAGCAATCTTTGATATATTCCAATAGAAGTTCTTCTTCCATATAGATCATAAATTCTTCAAAGTCAACCGGGAACATCTTAAGTTTGCGTTCTTCGGATGGAAGCGTAATATTTTCTACATTCTCGCGAATCGAAATCAGCGATCCCGTTTCTATATAATCATATCTTCCATCAGCAACAAGATATTTAATTGCCTGTCTGGCTTGTGAAAACTTCTGAATTTCATCAAATATAATTAACGATTCTCTTTCGTACAAGCGAGTATTATATTCCAGCATGATTGTCTGAAAAAAAATGTCCAAATTTGTAAGCTCGTCAAAACTCTCTACTATCTTTTTGCTTGCTTTATTAAAATCAATGAGTATATAACTTTTATATTCTTTTTTTCCAATTTCTTCCGCAATTGTGGATTTTCCAATTCGACGTGCCCCCTCGATCAGAAGCGCCTTTGTTCCCTTGGCACTGTTTTTCCAGTCTAATATCTTTTGATAGATTTTTCTTTCAATCTTCATATCCCACCTCCACAAAATGCTATTATCTACACTTATTTTAACAGTACGCAAAGTGATTTTCAACAATTTTATATATAGTGCGCAAAGTGATTTCTTATATTTTTATATATTATACGCAATTTGTAATCTCTATATACATATATCATACATATATCTTTATACTACAAAAGGGATTCCGAAGAAGATAAAAAAGAAATTATTGAATTTACCAAGATTAAAGCTCGCAAGCCGCTATAATGACTCCGGCTTGCGGAGCCCACGTGTATTTTTCTCGACAAGCTTACGCGGCACCATTACCTGATGTCCGCAGCCCATACATTTCAGACGAAAGTCCGCACCGACACGCAGGATCTCCCATTCGTTACTGCCGCAAGGGTGCGGCTTTTTTAATTTTACAATATCGCCTACTTCATAATGATATTCATTCATCAGTGGTTTCCTCGCCCTTTCTTAAACTTCAATCTGTGAGAACACGCTTCCGAGTCCCTGCTGGATCAGCAGATCCGCCTGCTTATCGCGCGGTGTTGCACTCTTGTTGATAACAACCAGCTTATTTCCGTTGTAATAATCAATCAGGCCCGCTGCCGGATACACGGCAAGCGATGTTCCACCAACAATGAGCATGTCCGCATGACTGATATAGTAGACTGCATCCTGCAACGTCTTCTGGTTGAGTCCTTCCTCGTACAGCACAACATCCGGTTTCACCGGTCCACCACACACCGGGCACTTCGGCACACCCTCAGAATGTAAGATGTCCTCCGCGCTCATCGGCTCATAGCAGCGCTCACAGTAGTTGCGCAGCACGCTTCCGTGTAACTCCATCACATTCTTGCTGCCCGCCTTCTGGTGCAGTCCATCGATATTCTGTGTCACGATGCCTTTGAGTTTTCCTGCTTTCTCCAACTCCGCGAGCTTCTTATGCGTGATGTTCGGCTCCGCATCCAGGCAAAGCATCTTATCCCGGTAAAAGCGATAGAATTCCTCCGGGTTGTTACGATAAAAGGTATGACTTAAAATAGTCTCCGGTGGAAAATCATACTTCTGATTATAAAGTCCATCCACGCTTCGGAAATCCGGGATGCCGCTCTCTGTAGAAACTCCTGCGCCTCCGAAAAATACAATGTTATCCGATTCTTTTACCCACTGTAAAAATTGTTCGACTGCGTCCATCCTGCTACCTCCGTTTTCTAAACATACATTCCGATGTCCAACTTCACCAACTGTAGTCTACGATACATCTCTGATACATGACTGACAGCACAATTAAATCTGCTTTAACAACTTCGAAGCGCATTCCTGATTTGCAAGAATCATCAGATGCTCTCCCTCCGAAAATATATAATCCGCTGCCGGTGAGATATTCGTCTCTGTGCCTTTTTTCACACCGAGGATATCTACCCCATATGTCTGACGGAAATTCAGTTCCATAATCGAATGCCCAATCCACTCATCCTTGAGTGGAATCTCATAGATGGAATATTCCCCATTGAGTTCAATATAGTCAAACACATGATTAATGCTGCAACGCTTCGCGAGCCGGACTGCAATATCCCGATCCGGATAGATGACTTCATCCGCCCCGTTCCGAAGCAGAAACTTCGCATGCACATCACGGTTTGCCTTACTGATCACATGCTTTGCCCCCATTTCCTTGACAAGACTTGTGACTTCAAGACTGTTCTGGAAATTACTTCCGATACAGACAAAAACTATATCAAAGTTTCCAACACCAAAGCTTCTGACCACCTGCGGATTCGTGCAATCTCCAATCTGAATATTCGTTACTTTATAGATCATATCTGCGACTTTATCCTCGCTGATATCGACCGCCATCACATCATTTCCGAGCTTTAACAGATTCTCACAAAGATGATGTCCGAATTTACCCATTCCTATAATTAAGATTGATTTCATGGTTTCCTCCTTACCCAATCGTTATCTTCTCTTCCGGCAACGACAAGCCCTTCATCTCAGGCTTTGCCACAAAAGACAACGCAAATGTCATACTGCCGATTCGTCCGCAATACATCAATATTATAATTACAATGCGTCCCACCACATTGAGATCTCTCGTAATTCCAGTCGTCATACCAACGGTGCTGATCGCCGAATACACCTCAAACAGCACATCACTCATACGTAAATTGCTTGTTGCAAGAATGAGGGTCACACTCATCAGTCCCAAAAACAGATTCAGACAGAATACCATACTTGCCTTCTTGATGACTTCGTCCCCGATTCTCCGGTGAAATACGTTGCATCCGTTCTCTCCGCGCAGATTCGAGATCACATAGATCAGAATAACTGCGATCGTCGTGGTCTTGACACCTCCGGCCGTCGACCCCGGGCTTCCTCCGATAAACATTAATACAATCGTCAGAAGCTTGCTCTCCGGCTGCAGCGCACCGGTATCAACCGTATTAAAACCCGCTGTACGTGCCGTAACCGAGCCAAAAAGCGAAGTCAGAATCTGTTCTCCGGTTGACATGCCTTTTATCGTACCACCCTGTTCGAACAGAAATAAAAGCAGCGCGCCTCCAAAAATAAGTATCAGCGTCACGGATATAACCATCTTCGTGTGCAGACAATAATTTTTCCAATGAAATCGCTTCGATACGACATCACTCCACACAACAAATCCGAGTCCTCCGACAACAATCAGAAGCATGAGTACAATATTGATTACCGGATCCGCTGCATATGAAGTAAATGAAGCATACTGTTGCTGCCCTCCCATCAGATCAAAGCCGGCATTACAGAAAGCCGATATCGCATGAAATATACTATAATAAATGCCTTTTACAAAACCAAACTCCGGGATAAAACGCGTTGCGAGAAGTATGGCTCCCGCCCCCTCACACAATGCTGTCCCGATAAAGATTTTGCGTGAAAGTTTGACGATTCCACCAATTTCCATCGCATTGATGCTTTCTTTCAGAAGATCTCTCTGCCACAGACCTATTCTGCGCCGGAATGCCATAGAAAATCCGACTCCGACCGTGATGAACCCGAGTCCGCCGATCTGGATCAAAAGAAGGATCACAAGTTGTCCAAACACATTCCAGTGCGTAAATGTATCATATACGACCAATCCTGTCACACATGTGGCACTGGTCGCTGTAAACATGGAATCCAAAAAAGGTGTCCACTCTCCGCTTCGCGATGCGATCGGAAGCGTCAGTATCAGGCTTCCCGCCAATATAATAAAGAAGAAACCAAGTGCAATGTACTGCACCTGATTCAACCGATGGTAACCATGTCTCTCAAAAAGGCCGTTCATTCTCTATCCTCATTCATTTTGTATACAACTGCTGCTCACAAGGATTTTCCTTGAATAGAAAAAATAGACCATATTCCGCGGAATATAGTCTATAGTTGCGGGAACAGGATTTGAACCTGTGACCTTCGGGTTATGAGCCCGACGAGCTTCCAGACTGCTCCATCCCGCGTCAACTCTTATATTATAGTTCTCTTCTTATGAATTGTCAACTCTATGATATTTAAGCTGGGGACACTTTATATAAAGCATCCCCATTCTTTTGTTCATCTACTATACAGTTTATTCACAAGCAGCAAAATTATTCGCCAATCTTGAAATTATCAACATTCTTACGGAGTTCTTCTGCAGACTGCTCTGCAACCTTGGCACTCTTCATAACCTCGGAAGATTCATTGACGATCGATACCGTCTTCTGCGCAATGTTAGTTGTTCCGGCTGCACTATCATTTGATGCTAACGTAATTCCGTCGATTGCTTCCGAAATGCTGTTGATAGAAGCCAACAGTTCCTCAGATGTTGCACTAAAGTCAGATACCAGCTCATTGACCTTTGTTGCATCGGCATTATAATCATCTGCCATCTGCTCAAACAATGCAAAATTTTCCACCACATCCTGATCGACATAATCCAACAAACGATTGGAATCCTTCGCAAGATTACCTACTGCACTACTTACATTCTCTGTAACTGCCTGAATATTCGCAACCGCCTCCTGTGACTGCTCTGCTAATACACGAATCTCTTCTGCTACAACTGCAAATCCGCGGCCTGCATCACCGGCACGTGCAGCCTCAATGGATGCATTTAATGCCAGAAGATTTGTTTGTCCCGTAATGTTCAAAATCGAATCTGCCAGAATGCCAATCTTCTCAACCACTTTGGCATCTTCCAGTGCTTTCTGCAGACTGCTCCGGATCTCTGCCAGCATCTGTTCCATCTTTTGGCGATTCTCCACAGCATTCATCTTTGATTGCGAAGCACGCTTATGAATATCTTCCGCCTCAGTCGCACCATTCTGCGCACGTGTTGCAATCTCACGAGCCGCATCATCGATCTGCTGTGTCATACTGTTAATCTGGTCTGCAGATGCCGCAGTCTCCTCAGTACTTGCAGCAAGTTCCTGTGTTGTTGCCGATACATCCTCAATTTCACTGTTGAGAGTGAATACATTCGCATCAATGCTTTCCACTACATTGTCAATATTAACCGACTCATTCTTAACCTGTGCCAACAGTCCGCGCAATGAATGCCGCATCCCTTCCAGAGTCTTTGCAAGATTTCCAAAGTCATCTTTGCGGTTAACAAGCTTTTTGGGTACTTTCTGAACAAAATCTCCACCAGCGATAACATTGATGCTTGCGGAAATATTTCTTACAGAATGGATAATATCCAAAGCAATCATTGTCACCAGCACACCAACGATCAGAAGCAGTCCAAGACACGCTCCGATCAGTGCCGTCATCCTTGTTGTCACATATTTAGCCAGTTCATCCTCTCTTGCTGCAATTTCGTCATCAATGTAATCCGTATAATTTCCGGTACCGACAACCCAGTCAAAAGGCTCAAAATACTCACTGTAAGATCTCTTCGGAGAAGATTCTGTCTCTCCCTCCTTCGGATACACATAATCGACATATCCTCCGCCTTCTTCTACAGCTACCCGGATAATCTCTTTTACCATCTGATATCCGTTACCATCCGTGGTCTCCATTCGATTGGTTCCTTCCGAATCTCCTCCAAGAAGTACCACATTGGTTCCGTTCGATGTATCAACCCAGAAATATCCGGAATCTCCATAACGCATCTGACGGACTTCCTCTGCTGCAACCGTTTTAGCCTCATCAATCGATTCAAAAACACCCGCTTTATACTGATCATTAATCTCAGACAAAAGCGATATTACAACACCAACCTGATCCTTGATTGTCGTATCATAATTCTCACGAATCGATATCTCCAGCTCATCCAGCGACTTCTGCTTTACCTGCTGTAAATCAGTCAACGAAATCAAACAAGCCGCAAATGCCAGGATTACAACAAGAATCGTAATCATTGTCATCTTGATTCTTACACTCAGATTTTTCATAACGTCCCTCCCTTTGACTAGTATAACCTTCTAATATACTAACACTTCCGATTTTTTTAGTCAATATTTGCGCTTTTTGTTCCTTTTTTCTATTTTTTTGTGTTTTATGTACAATTTTTAATGATATACTCCCATTTGCGACAATGTGACGGATGCAGCGATTCCGGCTAATGTCGCAATAAGCGCTCCTGCCAGTGTATAACGCGTTTTCTTGACTTTGACGGTCATAAAATAGATCGACATTGTATAGAAAATTGTCTCCGTACTGCTGAGCATGATCGATGCTGCAAGACCGATCATGGAATCCGTCCCATGCTCCTTATACAGATCAAGCAAAAGTCCGGTCGCCGCAGAGGAGGAGAACATTTTTACAATCGCAATCGGAACAAGCTCCGTAGGAAAATGCGTGAAAGCAAGTCCCTTCGCTAACAGATCTGCCAGGAAATCCAGGAAGCCGGAGGCGCGCAGAATCCCGACTGCAACCATTAATCCGATGAGTGTCGGCATGATTTCGACCACTGTCCTTACGCCGCTTTTGGCTCCGTCAAGGAAATCCTCATATACACGTTGGTGACGAAGCAATCCATTACCGACAATAAACAAAATAATAAATGGAATTGCCGCTTTTGACAAAAACAGGAGCATCTGCATACAAATCTCTCCTCCATACGTTATGATGCATTATTTCTTCTATACGCTCACGCTCATCGGTGTAAACGATGTCGTCCAAAGAACTGCCTTATCTTGATAAATACGACTGCTGCTCCGGTGGAAACGCATGTAGCAAGGATTGCCGGTCCGATGATAGCTGCCGGTGCAACCGATCCGTACTGGCTCCGGTATGCGATAATACTGACCGGAATCAGCTGCAGCGAAGAGATATTCAAAATCAGAAAGTCACACATCGCATCCGTTGCCTGCCCGGTGTCCGCCTCAAGCTTGCGGAGTTCCTTCATCGCTGATAATCCTGCCGGAGTTGCCGCCCAGCCAAGTCCCAACACATTCGCGACCATATTCGTTGCAATCTGCGTACGCGCTCTGCCGGACTTCGGCACCGATGGAAACAAGAACGTAAGGATCGGTCCCATTTTCTGCGCCGCACGCTCGATCATCCCCGCACGCTCCGCGATCCGCATGATGCCGACCCAGAACGCCATCGCTCCTGCCATCGTGATGCAGAGACTGATTGCCTCCTTTGCCGATACAAGCGCCTGCTCCGTCACTGCATCGAGATTTCCGGTTAATATTGCATACACAACACCAATAACGATCATTCCACCCCAGAGATAATTCATACGCTTCTCCAATCGCTTTTCTATACGATATGTTTCTTCTATTCAAAATATGATACAAAGCCTTGCATCGCAACAAAGCAATTCGTGTATCAAATAGTACTACATCAAAAGCGTCTCACATAAACTATAACAATTTCGCTCACAGGAGCCTCTTATGAAATCCTTTCTGAAAAAGTACCGCATCCTGCTTGCTGCCACACTGCTGCTTGCGATCTTTCTATGTATCCGGAATTTTCCGGGGCTTCCACACGCCGGAACTTCCCAATCCTTTGATGCCTTTGTAGATCAACTATTTGAGGACGAGGTAACGGCAAACACCATGAACTTACACTTCACTTTAAAAAATCCAAAATCTGCCGGAATTCAAACCTCCGAAGCGCGCCTTGGAAGCTTTTCCTATGTATCACAAAAGGATGCACTCTCCAAAATCGAGGATCTTCAAAAGCAATTGTCTTCTTACAAAACGCGCTCTCTTGACGCACAAGGCAAGCTGACACATGCACTTCTTACCGATTCTCTAGCGCGCCAGCAGGCGATCGCACAGTATCCGCTTTATGAAGAAGTACTTACCCCTTCAAGCGGTGTAACTTCGCAGCTTCCGGTTCTGCTCGCAGAATATCCTTTTTATTGTACGCAGGATGTAGAGGACTACCTGACGCTTTTGTCCCAGATGGAAGATTATTTTGCGGACATTCTTGAATATGAACAGAAGAAGGCAGATGCCGGTCTCTTCATGTCGGACAAAAGCTGCATGAAAGTGATCGACGGATGTGAGGTATTTACGGAGCATCCTGACGATAATTTTCTCCTGGAAACGTTTGTGAACCGCCTCGATGCAATGGAAGGACTCAGTGCCTCCGACAAAGAAAATTATATCCGGCAAAACCAGGAAGTGATCGCTGATCACGTTATTCCTGCCTATGCGCAGATGATCTCCGGCCTGACCAGGCTGCTCGGATGCGGACGCAATGACTGGGGTCTCTGTGAATATAAAGACGGGAAATCCTACTACGAGTCTCTCGTAGCCTACAACACCGGACTTGACCTCACCATCGATGAAATTGAAAAACAGATTTCCGACGCACGCGAAGAGGATACCGCCGTCTGTGCCGATCTGCTTGCAAAAGATCCGAAGCTCCTTACCGAATCCTCCGATCTGAAATGGACAATGACCGACGAAACAGAAATGATCGAAGCTTTGAAAAAGGCGATGCTTGCAGACTTTCCAGAAGCACCGGACACCACTTACGAAGTCTGTCACGTAGATCCTGCCTTGTCCGAATATCTCGCTCCGGCATTCTACATAACTGCGCCGATCGATGATTACTCCTACAATCGCATCTACATCAACGATGCAAGCAAATACAATGATGTGTCCTACTTCGCAACACTCGCGCACGAAGGTTTTCCGGGTCATCTCTACCAGACGATCTCCTCCTACGCGTCCGGGGATCCAAAGGTACAGGCGTTGCTCAATTATCCTGCCTTCACAGAAGGCTGGGCAACATACGTCGAGATGCAGTCCTACTACTATGCAAATCTTCCGAAAGATGTGGCAAGCCTGCTGCAGCACAATCAGGCAGCAACACTGAGCCTTTACGCCAGTTCGGATATCGGTATTCATTATCATGGCTGGAAAAAGCCTGAAATGGTCAAATTTTGGAGCGATTATGGCATTGATGAGGAAGAAACCATTGATGCGATCACAGATCTTGTCCTTGAAGATCCCGGAAATTATCTGAAATACTATGTCGGCTATCTGCAATTCCGACAGCTCCATGAAAAATACGCACAAAAATACGGCAAGCAGTTCGATGCGGTTGCTTTCCATGAAGCAATCCTTCGCACCGGACCTTCGCCGTTTGCAATTCTTGATGAACAGATTGAAAAATTTCTAAAGTAATGCCTGATAGATGTCGCGTTTGCTGACGCCGCGATCCTTCGCAACAAGCTTCATCGCTTCCTTGCGGTTGATTCCCTGGGATTCATAGTGCTGCATATGCTCCTCAATGCTCATACTCTCCCAGCCTGCCTGCTGCTCACGGATCATCTCCTCGCGGGAGCGTCCCTCGATCACAAGCACATATTCACCGCGCGGATCATTGACCGCGTAATACTGCAGACTGTCCGCAAGGGTGGTCTGCATTTTCTCTTCGTGTTTCTTTGTCAGTTCGCGGCAGATGGTAAGCCTGCGCGCCCCACCAAGATGCTCCGAAAGCTCGGTCAGAGTCTTTACCAGATGATGCGGTGCCTCATAGATGATGATCGTACGTGTCTCCTGCTCAAGTTCCGTGAGTACCGCCTGATGCTCCTTCTTATCCTTTGGCAGAAAAGCCTCAAACGCAAAGCGTCTGGTCGGCATGCCGGACATGGTCAGCGCTGTCACACATGCAGCGGCTCCCGGAAGGGAAGTAACCGGAATTCCTTCCTCGTAACAGATCCGCACGATATCCTCTCCCGGATCTGAGATTCCCGGTGTACCGGCGTCTGTAATGAGCGCAATATTCTTGCCTGCACGCATCTTATCAACGAGCTGGTATGCCTTTTCGATCTTATTATATTCATGATAACTGGTCATCGGCGTCTTGATCTCGAAATGATTCAAAAGTTTGATGGAATTGCGCGTATCCTCCGCCGCAATCAGATCCACTTCCTTTAACGTACGCAGTACGCGGAATGTAATATCTTCCAGATTACCGATCGGAGTTGCACACAGATACAGTGTACCGGTTGCCTTTGTTCCGATATGATTTTTTTCTTCCATAAACGCTCCCCTGCCTTGTATCGTTATGATTCTTATATGATAGAGGATAACGAAAAGAACGTCAAGAAATTCTCCTGACGTTCCTTCGGTTTACGATCACATGATCATTTTTTATAGATTAGAGGCGTGTTTCACGAATCTTCTGACGAACCTTAAGGATCATGGACGGGCTGACAGACAGCTCATCAAATCCCATCTTAAGGAAGGTCTCTGTCAATGTTGTATCCGCACCAAGTTCTCCACAGATACCAACCCAGCAGCCACCCTTGTGACCGTTATCCACGATCATCTGCAGCATCTTAAGGATTGCCGGATGATGGGAATTGTAGAAAGCATCCAGCTTCGGATTCTGACGGTCGATTGCCAGTGTATACTGCGTGAGATCGTTCGTTCCAACCGAGAAGAAATCCACTTCCTTTGCTAAATCTTCACTGACCATAACTGCCGCTGGTGTCTCGATCATGACACCAAGTTCGACATCCTTATAAGGAATTCCTTCCTGATCCAGCTCCGCTTTCACTTCTGCAATAATCGCCTTAATCTGGTGCACTTCGTCCACAGAGATGATCATCGGGAACATGATCGCAATCGTTCCATAGTAGCTTGCACGATACAGCGCACGAAGCTGCGTCTTGAAGATTTCTTTTCTGGTCAGGCAGATACGGATCGCACGATAACCCATCGCCGGATTATCTTCCTTGCCAAGGTCAAAGTAGTCCACCTGCTTATCCGCACCGATATCCAGCGTACGGATGATGACTTTCTTTCCGGCCATCGACTCTGCTACCTTGCGGTATGCCTGGAACTGCTCCTCCTCGGTCGGATAATCGGAGCTCTCTAAATACAGGAATTCACTTCGGAAAAGGCCGATTCCGCCTGCATCATTTGCAAGTACGGATGCCACATCTGCAACACTGCCGATGTTGGCATACAGGTTGATCTTCGTACCATCGAGGGTAATGTTCTCCTTGCCTTTTAACTCCTGAAGGAGACGCTTTTTCTCCTCATCCTCGGCTTTCTTCTTCTGATAGGTTTCTAAGACAGATACTGGAGGATCTACGATCAGTTTGCCTTCGTATCCATCGACGATTCCCATTTTGCCGTCCACATCTTCTGAGAAATCAATGCCGATCAAAGCCGGAATATTCATGGTTCTTGCAAGGATTGCAGTATGCGAATTGGTGGATCCAAGTCTTGTGACAAAGGATAACACCTTGGATTTATCAAGCTGTACCGTCTCACTTGGTGCGAGATCGTTTGCAAGCAGGATCACCGGTTCATCCGCATCAAGTCCGCTCTCTGTGTGTCCCTGCAATACTGCAACAACACGATTCGAGATATCTTTTACATCCGCAGAGCGGGCACGCATATAATCGTCATCCATCGATGCGAACATTTCCGAGAAATTGTCTCCGGTCGTTGCCACTGCAAACTCTGCGTTTACTTCCTGTGTCTCGATCATGTTTGTGATGGACTCCACATAATCAAGATCGTCCAACATCATCTGATGTACTTCAAAGATTGCGGCATTCACTTCACCGACTTCTTTTAATGCTTTCTCATAGAGCGCTGCAAGCTGCTCCTTTGCCTTGGCACGCGCGTCCTCAAAACGGGCGATTTCTGCCTGAATGTCTGTAATTTTTTCGCGTTTTACCTGCTTTTCTCCATTGTGATATACGGCGAGGCGGCCGATCGCCACCCCACTGTATACGCTTTTTCCTTCAATTATCATAATGATAACCTCTTTCAAGTTATATGATTTATTCAGCGTCTCTCTTAATCAGTCCAAGTAATACGGCTGTAATGATGGAACCGATTACCCATGCAACAATATATAACAGAGGATTTCCAACGGTTGCGAATACGAAGATTCCACCGTGTGGAGCCATAAGTGTACACTTAAACAATGCGGATAAGAATCCGGCAACACCTGCACCTACAAGGGTACATGGAATTACGTGAAGCGGGTCTGCTGCTGCAAATGGAATTGCACCCTCTGTGATGAAGGAACATCCCATGATCAGGTTCGATACCCATGAGTTACGCTCTGCTGCAGTAAACTTCTTTGGGAAGAAACGGCATGCCAAAGCGATACCTACCGGAGGAACCATTCCACCAACCATGATGGATGCCATTGCGATGTAGCAAGCCTGAACAGCCGGGTCGCTTGAACTTGCACCGTCTGCCATCATCTGTGCTGCTGTAGCAAGCATTCCTGAACCGAATACATAAGCTGCCTTGTTGATCGGGCCACCCATATCGATTGCCATCATTGCTCCGAGGATCAGTCCCAATACGGTAATAAATCCTGCGTCGGAGATGGATGTCAGCATGTTGCTGAGTCCGGTATTGATCATTCCGATCAGTGGATTGAAGATGAAACACATTAAAATACTGATAATTAAAATTCCAAGTAACGGATAGATCAAGGTTGGCTTGATTCCATCCAGAGAAGCCGGAAGCTTCGCGAATGCCTTTTTCAGCATTAATACAATAAATCCTGCAAGGAAACCTGCTAAGATTCCACCAAGGAAACCGGATACTGTGTTACCGCCATTTGCGCCCTGGAAAGCGAAATCTGCGATATATTTCTGGAAGCCGCTTGTGCTGTCTGCCCAGTTATAACCGGTCACAAGTGCGTTACCGCTCGATGCGAGAAGTCCACCGGTAAAGCCGACTGCAAGTCCCGGTCGATCGGCGATCGAGTATGCGATATAGCCTGCAAGTACCGGTACCATCAGTCCCATCGCAAGTCCGCCGGCATATTTAAAGAATGCAGACAGTGGTGTGCAGGAACCGAAAGCGCTGCCACCGATTGCACCATAACCGAGGATCGTATCGATCAGGAATGCCAAAGCGGTCATGATTCCGCCGCCGATAACGAATGGAAGCATGTGGGATACACCATTCATCAGATGTGTGTAAATCTGATGTCCGATGCTGCCGGAACTCTTGCCTTCTTTCTCTTCGCTTGCACCTGCCTGTGCATGATATTCTTTTGCATCACCGTTCATGATGCGGTTGATCAGTTCTTCAGACTTATTGATTCCGTCTGCAACCTTACACTCGATGACTTTCTTTCCGTTGAAACGCTCCATCGGAACCTTAGTGTCTGCTGCTACAATGATTCCTACTGCGTTTGCAATCTCTTCGTCCGTTACGACATTCTTTGCTCCGCTTGATCCACGAGTCTCAACTTTGATCGTATAGCCAAGCTCTGCGGCTTTCTTCTCCAAAGCTTCTGCTGCCATATAAGTATGCGCGATTCCGGTCGGGCATCCGGTTACTGCAAGAATCTGGATTCCCTTCGGAGCCTCCTGCTGCGCCTGTGCCTCTTCCTCAGCATCCTTTGCGCTCTCTGCCTTATCGATAATGGAAAGGAACTCATCTACGCTTTTTGCATTGATCAGGTTCTTGGTAAAATCCTCATCCATCAGGAGAACCGATAATTTGCTGAGCACGTCAAGATGTACGTTGTCCTTCGTATTCGGAGCTGCAATCAGGAACAAAATGTGTACCGGTGCACCGTCTAAGGAATCAAACTCAACACCATCTTTGACAACCATTGCTGCAAGTCCCGGTTTCTTTACGGCATCTGACTTACAATGTGGGATTGCAATTCCCTCACCGATTCCTGTTGTTCCTTCTTCCTCTCTGGCAAACACTCCTGCGCGATAAGTATCGACATCAGAAATCTTGCCGCTTCGTGCCATCAGGTCTACCATCTGATTGAGCACATCCGTCTTTCCTGCTGCCGCACCGTTTAATTCGATGCTCTCTGCAGCGAGTAAATCTCGAATTCTCATCGTTTCACCCTCCTAAAATAAATCTTTGTTTTTATCTAACAAGGCCTCAACCTCAGCCTTTGTTGCAAGTTCCTCGGAAAATGCGCTAGCGCTTCCGGTGCATACGCCGTATTGAAACGCATCCGCATAATCATTCTTCTGTAAATATCCATACAGGAATCCAGCCACCATAGAATCACCGGCTCCTACGGAATTTACCAACTTTCCTTTCGGTGCCTCTGCCTGAAATACCTGTCCGTCTTCTGTAATCAGTACTGCTCCGTCACCCGCCATAGAAATCAACACGTTTCTGGCGCCTTTTTCCTGAAGCTTCTTGGCATATGTGATGACATCCGCCTTATCGGTAATCACTGTGTGGAAGATTTCTCCCAGCTCGTGATTATTCGGCTTGATCAGGAATGGATGGAACGGAAGCACATTCATGAGCAGATCCTTCGTTGCATCGACAACGATCTTAAGGTTCTTCTCTTTCAGGTAATCCATGATATCCATGTACATCGACTCTGGCATCGTATCCGGAATACTTCCTGCAAGAACTAAGATATCTCCGTCCTGAAGCTGATCGAGTTTCTCATACAATTTCTTGATGTCGTCTGATTCAATCTGTGGTCCCTGACCATTGATCTCCGTTTCCTTCTGTGCACGAAGCTTAACATTGATACGCGATGTGCCTTTTGCCACATGGATGAAATCGGTGGAGATGTCTTTCTCCTCAAGCATCTTGATGATTGCCTCTCCGGTGAAACCTGCCATAAATCCAAGTGCGGTGTTCTTATAGCCTAAGTTGCTGAGAACCATAGATACGTTGATTCCTTTTCCGCCCGGAAAAATGATCTCTTTGCTTGTTCGATTTACAACTCCTGTCATAAAATCATCAACAGTTACGATGTAGTCCAAAGAAGGGTTAAATGTTACGGTATAAATCATGTTATTTCACCTCCATAATATTCTTATATTTCTTTAATGCCGGCTTAAGAAGTCCGGTCGTAAGTATGGTTGCCTGATCAAAGTCTGCAAATTTTACGCTCGACATCCGATCGAATTTGGATGAATCAGCCAAGATGTAACATTTCTTACAATTCTCCATCGAATGTTTCTTTACCATCGCTTCCTTGACTTCCGGTGTGGAAAACCCTTTGGTGACGCTGATTCCGTTGGTTCCCCAGAATCCCTTGGTAAAATTGTATTTATCCAATGTCTCGACCGCTTCCTCGCCAACGATGGCCTCTGTCTGTGACTTGAACTCACCTCCGAGAATATAAACCCTGCATCCTTTCTCGGAGAGCAGCTTCGCATGTGTGATCGCATTTGTTACAAACACGGCTTCCGTTGTCTGAATAAATGGAATCATCATCTCGGTTGTTGTTCCCGCATCAATGTATACGAAATCGTGTGGCTGAATGAGTGATGCCGCATATTTGGCGATCAACTGTTTTTCATCCGCGTTCAACGACTTACGACTTTTTACATTCTCATCCGAAGTGTTGATTGACGGTTTCTTGGCGATCGCGCCTCCATGAACCTTTGTAATTAATCCATTTTCATCCATCGTGTTCAAGTCTCTTCGGATCGTGGATTCCGATGCATCAAGTGCCGTCATAAGCTCCTGCATCGTTGCGCTTCCTTCTGACTCTATTATGGACAATATTTTTGAAAATCTTTCCTCAGCCAGCATATCATTGACTCCTTTTCCGTTCAAAAACGGTTAAAACCATTCATTTATAGTTGTATTATAATTTTCGAACATTTCAAAGTCAATCACAATCCGTCAAAATCATTCACAAAATGTCATTCCCGTTTTTGTGCAAATTATAAAAAAAACTACCGGAACAGTTTGTTCCGGTAGTCTTTTTAGGTTCTAAAATAAATGTTGGGGTAACGAATTATATTTGGTATTCGTTATTCCAACATTTTTGC